>R21__coassemble_244_pt1 | contig 46563 bp, 39 predicted proteins | sample R21__metabat2_low_PE_053 | metagenome-assembled genome bin R21 | reverse complement strand
GCGAGAAAGCCGGAAGGGGTAGGGGTCCGGGGACAGGGGAAGGTGGCTTTCTCCCACGCTCTTTGGCTTCCCCTTCCCCGGAGGCAAACATTTCAATAAATTTCAGTTTTTCTACTAGATGAAAACAGAAAAAGCCCCTCTCTGGGATGTGGGAGAGGGGCGGGTCTTGTGTTTAGTACATTTCATTTTTTTCCTGGGAGAAGAAGGTCTCGAGGTCCATGCGCAGGAACTGGAGTTTCCCGAGGAGGGAGGAGATGTCGGCGACTTCCATGATCTCCTCGCGGGTGCGGGAGAAGATGCCGCGGATCTGCGGGTACATCTCGACCATGCGCTTCACGCGGTAACGCTGCCAGCCGGCCATGTGGGCGATGGAGCTGCGCAGGTCTTCGACATAGTTCTCCTGCAGATCGGTGAGCAGTCCGTCGCCGGAGGTCTTGAGTTTGTCGCCGGCGCTGTAGACCGCGTTCCGTAACCCTTTGGCTTTCAGGATCAGATCGTGGATGCTGAGAGAGGCGACGATGGTCCGGCCGAGGTCGACGAGGAACACGCCGAGGAGCAGGAACGTGAGTGCGATGATGCCCTCCCAGGTGATGGCGTCGAGCAGCTGGTCGAAGATCCAGTTGACGCCGGGGTAGATGCCCTTGATGAACACGACGGACAGGGCGCCCCAGATGATGGAGTTGCGGAAGCAGATGCGTCCTTTGATGTTCAAGAAGTAGCCGGTGTAGTCCCACCAGCGGGCGTTGAAGAGTTTCTCCATCGCGAAGCTGGTCACGTACTCGACGACATCGCAGACGACGAGGCCGAGGACGAAGATGGCAAGAATGTTGTGTTTGAACGGCAGCAGCGTCGCCGCCATGACCATGCAGCTGACGCCGTAGATGGGGGTCATGGGGCCCGTCAGGAAGCCGCGATTGATGAACTTGAACTTCTTGACCTTGCCGGAGACCATCGGGCCGATGGAACAGTACAGGCTCTCGATGAGCCAGCCGGCCGACGAGAAGAACAGGAACATCAGGAAATATTTGACGAAAAAGTGCAAGAGTAACGCCTCTTTTGCAGTTAGTGTTTTTGATACTTGCGCAGGGTCTCGCGGGTCGCGATGACCTTGTCGACGAGGGTCAGTGCCCAGGCCTCTTTGTACTTCGGCGGGATGACCGTGAGCGGCCACATGTGCCGGCGGATCATGTTCTCTTCCAGCGCCGACAGCTCCGTGATCTCCCGGGAGTTCTTCACGGCGAAGCCCGGGTGGCGGAAGCCGTGGAGGCGGTGGGAGGGGTCCGGCACGTGCCAGTCATAGGTGACGTAGTCGTGAAGGATGCCGGCCCGGGCGGCGGCCACATGGTCCCAGCCGAGGGTCTTACAGAACGTGTAGGTCATCCACGAGACGGCGCGCACGTGCATGAGCAGCGTGATGTCGCTGTGCTGCACAAAGTCGCCGAGCTTTCGGATGCCGGGTTCCGCGAGAAGGGGAGAGACGATGGCGATGTACTCTTCGTCTTCGATCCGTTCCGGGTGGTAGGCGCAGGGAAACGCGCGGTACATCGCCACAGGGAGGCGGAGAAACGCGAAGCGGCTCATGTTGTCAACTCCTTCTTATCGCAAATCGCCGAACAATTATAGCATATGGATAGAAGTGTCTCAAGAAAAGACAAACAGTTTTTGCATAAAACAGGCAAAACCTCCTTGAATGACCTTGGTAAAAAGTGTATAATCGGTTCAATTCATCTAGGTGCGTAGCACCACTCGGAGGTTAATATGCTTGGCAGGTATGTCAGGGTCAAGGTGACATCTCCGATCCATTCCAAGGACCCCAAAGAAGGGTTCACATACGGGCTGAACTACGGAGAGATCAATTATGTCACCGCCCGCAAGAGAGAAACGCTGCACGCGTTTATTATGGGGATCGACCACCCCGTGAAAACATTCGACGGCCGCGTCATCGCGTCGGTCGAGAAAAACGGCGAACGCTACTTTGTCGTCGCGCCGAAAAGCAAACGCTACATCAACCACGATGTCTCGAAGGCGATGGACTTCTTCCACCCGGAGAGCATCCGCTGTTACTATGAGACGTCCTGCGGCGCCATCGTCTGCCGCAAGGTGAAAGGGGAGCCCCGCTTCCTCGTCATCAAGAACAACCGCAGTGCCCACTGGAGTTTCCCGAAAGGCCACATCGAGCCCGGCGAGACCTGGGAGGAGACCGCGAAACGCGAAGTCCTCGAGGAGACGGGCCTGCACATCAAGATCCTTCCCGGTTTCAAGGAAGAATCGAACTACATGATCCAGAACCGCATCGACAAGAAGGTCATCATCTTCGCGGCGACAACGAAAGACACCCGGACCATCATCCAGGAGTCCGAGATCGAGGACTACAGCTGGCTGCCTTTCGACGGCGCCGAGAAGTTCCTCCGGTTCGAAAACGACTGCCGCATCCTCGAAGATGCCCGCAAGTTCTTCGAAGAGCACGGCGTCCTGGACTGAATCAACCTGAAAAGAGACACCCGTTGAGGGTGTCTTTTTTGTATTTCATTGTACTTGATTGCATTTTATGGTAAAATATTCCAGCTATTTTATGAAAGAAGGAGGAGATACCTATGGCAAACAAAGGCAAATATTACATCACGACTGCCATTGCCTACACATCTCGAAAGCCCCACATCGGGAACTCGTATGAGATCGTCATGACCGACGCACTCGCGAGGTACAAACGAATGCAGGGCTACGATGTATTCTTCCTCACCGGTACTGACGAACACGGACAGAAGATCGAAGGTTATGCGAACGCTGCCGGCGTCACCCCGAAGCAGTATGTGGACAAGGTGGCCGGAGAGATCCGCGACATCTGCGACCTTCTCAACACCACCTACGATAAATTCATCCGCACCACCGACGACTACCACGAGAAAGCGGTCCAGCACATCTTCAAGAAGCTGTACGACCAGGGCGACATCTACAAGGGCGAATACACCGGCCTGTACTGCACCCCCTGCGAGTCCTTCTGGACCGAGTCCCAGCTGGTGGACGGCAAGTGCCCGGACTGCGGCCGCGAGGTCAAGCCGGCGAAGGAGGAAGCCTACTTCCTGAAGCTGTCCAAGTACCAGAAGCAGCTGGAGGACTACATCGAGAGCAACGAGAACTTCATCTATCCGGAAGCCCGGAAGAAGGAGATGCTCAACAACTTCATCAAGCCCGGTCTCCAGGACCTCTGCGTGTCCCGGACCTCGTTCAAATGGGGCATCCCCGTCACCTTCGATGACAAGCATGTCATCTATGTCTGGATCGACGCCCTTTCGAACTACATCACCGCTCTGGGTTACGACCCGGAGGGCTCGGGCGATCTATACAAGAAATACTGGCCGGCCGACGTCCACATCATCGGTAAGGACATCGTCCGTTTCCACACCATCTACTGGCCCATCATGCTGATGGCCCTCGGCGAGCCGCTTCCGAAGCAGGTCTACGGCCACCCGTGGCTGCTCTTCGGCGAGGACAAGATGTCCAAGTCCCGCGGCAACGTCATCTACGCAGACGACCTCACCGAGCTCTTCGGCGTCGACGCCACCCGGTACTATCTCCTGTCCGAGATGCCCCACGCAGCGGACGGCTCCATCACCTATGAGACGATGATCGAGCGGTACAACTCCGACCTCGCGAACACCATCGGCAACCTCGTCAACCGCACCATCGCGATGACCAACAAGTACTTCGACGGTGTCATCCAGGCACCGACCGCGAAAGAAGCCGTCGATGACGACCTCGCGAAGACCTGTCTGGACGCCGTGAAGAAGGTGGACGAACTCATCGCCACGTACCACATGGCAGACGCAGTGGACACCGTCCTCGGCATTGCCAAACGTGCCAACAAGTACATCGACGAGACCGAACCGTGGGTCCTCGCGAAAGACCCGGAGAAGAAAGAGCGCCTCGGCACCGTACTGTACAACCTACTCGAGGCCATCCGGTACCTTGCCATCATGCTCTCTCCGTTCACTCCGGAGACCACGGATGCCATCTTCGCGCAGACCAACATGAACGCGAAGGACTATGACTCCCTTGCAGAGTTCGGCGCCCTCGAGCCCGGCATCACCGTCGGCAAGGCAGAGCCGCTCTTCGCCCGTATCGACAAGGACGAGATGTACGAGAAGATCGAAGCCCGCCAGAAGGCCAACGCCGCTGCCGAGACCGCGAACAACGAGAAGGTCAAGGAAGAACTGGCCGGCGTCGCGAAACTCGCGGAGATCAGCATCGACGACTTCGCCAAAGTCGAACTGCGCGTCGCGGAAGTCAAAGCCTGCGAACCCATCAAACGCGCCAAGAAGCTTCTGAAGCTGACCCTCGATGACGGGGAAGGTGAGCGGACCGTCGCGTCCGGCATCGCGCCCTGGTACCAGCCCGAAGACCTCACCGGTCACAAGGTCATCATCGTGTCCAACCTGAAGCCCGCGAAACTCTGCGGCGTCGAGTCCCAGGGCATGATCCTGGCGGCCGACAATGCGGAAGACGATGTGAAGGTCATCTTCGTCGACGACCTCAACACCGGCGCAAAAATTCGCTAAAACAAAAAGCTCCGGGACTCGGCAAGAGCTCCGGAGTTTTTCTTGAAACATTTAGAAAGAGAGACCGCTATGCTGACGAACATCTTTGACACCCACGCCCATTACGACGACGAGGCGTTCAACGAAGACCGCGCCGAAGTCCTCGGCACCACGCTGCCGGAGGGCGGTGTCGTCCGCGTCGTGGACTGTGCCGTCGACCTTTTGAGCTCCGTCCGGGTCCTGGACCTCGCCCACGAGTATGACTACGTCTACGCCGCGCTCGGCATCCATCCGGAACAGGCCGGGGAAGAGCGCAAGGGCGACCTCGACATGATCGTCGAACTCCTCGAGAAGGAGGAGAAAGCGGTCGCCGTCGGAGAGATCGGCCTCGACTACTACTGGGAAGAGAACGCCCCGAGGGACACTCAGGTGGACCTCTTCAGCCGTCAGCTGGCGCTCTCGAAAGACCTCGGACTGCCGGTCATCATCCACGACCGGGAAGCCCACGGAGACACCATGGAGTGTCTGCAGAAGTATAAGCCCGCCGGCGTCCTACACTGCTTCTCCGGCAGTGTCGAGATGATGAAGGAAGCCACCAAGCTCGGCATGTACATCGGCCTCGGCGGTGTCGTCACTTTCAAGAACGCCCGCAAGAGCATCGAAGTGGCCGCCGAAGTGCCCCTCGACAAGCTGGTCCTCGAGACCGACGCGCCCTACATGGCGCCGGTGCCGTACCGGGGCAAGCGGAACAACTCGACGTACATCGCCGAAGTGGCGAAGAAAATCGCCGAAGTCCGCGGCATGGATGCGCAGGAACTCATCGACATCTGCACCGAGAACGGCAAACGGCTGTTCCAGTTGGCGGACTAAAAAAAGACAAAAAGGAACTCCCGGACAGTCTGTCCTATAGACTGCTCGGGAGTTTTTTATGGTTTGGATCGTGTTGTGACGCTCAGCTGGCCAGGTACTCCTGGACGCGGGAGAGGTACTTCTCGCCGGCGGCGCGGCCAATCTCGTAGACCCGCTGCATGTCGTCGGGGTCGTGGGCGATGAACCCGATGTCGAGGGGCTCGTCCGGGTAGATGGCAACGATGGCGCCTTCCTCTTCACGCTTCGTGATGTACGCGAGCTGCTCGTTGTACTCGTTGTGGCGGTTCTCGAGGCGGGCATACATGTCCGGGTTGTCGTGAAGGAGGACTTTTGTAATGCCCAGCGCTTTCTGCACCGGTTTCACGTAACCCTTCGGCTGGGTCAGGATGACGACGTTCTTGTCGTAGCCCTGAGACTCGAAGAAGGGCAGGGGCAGGGAGTCCGAGATGCCGCCGTCCATGTACCGGTGTCCGTCGAGTTCGACGGCCTGTGCCGCGATGGGCAGAGAGGCGGAGGCACGAAGCCATTCCATATCGAGGTCGTCGCCGTTGTCGAGGCGGTGGTAGACCGGTTCGACCGTGTCGACGTCCGTCGTGACGACCCAGAACTCCATCGGGTTCTTCCGGTAGGTCTCGAGGTCGAAGATGTCATACTTGACCGGCAGCACGTGGTAGCAGAAGTTCGCGTTGTACAGGTTCCCGGTCGTCAGGAGGGACGCGAAACTGCAGTAGCGGGGGTCGCGGGCGAACCGCTTGTTGTAGCGGATGCACCGGCCGGCCTGTTTGGATTTGTAATTGCATCCGAAGGTCGCACCGGCGGAAACGCCGATGGCACCGTCGAATTTCACATTGTTTTCGAGGAGGACATCCATGACGCCGGCGGAAAAGAGTCCGCGCATGGAGCCGCCTTCCAGGACAAGACCGCTTTTCATGACTTACATCTCCAGGAAGTTCTTGTTCGAGTAGAACGCGTCGAGGAACAGGGTCAGGTTCTCGAGGGTGGCCGGGAAGAAGGACTCCAGTTCGTCGTTCTGCTCGTCGTCGACGTACATCTCCGCGGAGCCGTCCTCCAGGAACTCGATGTTCATGGAGCCGCCGTCTTCCTTGAACCAGGCCATGAGGATGCTGCCCTCGCCGGTGTCCATGACGGTCAGGGGCTGGTGCTCCTGCTTCACGGTGATCTCTCTTGTATGGTTGATGAGCGCCGGGTTCAGGTCGCCCTCCTGCAGGTCCGCGAAGGACGCGAGGGTCTTGACCAGCGCATCGCTGATGGAAAGGTCTTTGACGGCGTTCTCGTCGTCGCCGCCTTCGCCGGCGGTACCGGTCAGAAGATCGCCGGGGTTGTAATCCGAAACAACTGCCATTTCTATGTCTCCTTTACAGCTGCTCTGCGTTTGCCGCCTCGATGACGGCTTCGGTCAGAGCAACCAGTTCTTCTTTGGTGGATAGTTTGCCGATGGAGTCGCGGAACTTCGCCGCGCCCCGCATGCCTTTGATGTACCAGGCGGCGTGCTTGCGGCTCTCCCGCATGCCGATGTAGTCGCCTTTGTATTCACAGATCTTTGCGGAGTGGTCCAGGAGGATCTGCATCTTTTCTTCGATGGAGGGCTCCGGAACGACCGTGCCGTCCTTCAGGAAGGCGTTGATCTGCTCGAAGACCCAGGGGTGGCCCGTGGCGCCTCTGCCGACCATGACGGCGGCCGCGCCGGTCTCCTCGAGCATGGACTTTGCGGATGGGCCGTCCCGTACATCGCCATTGGCTATGACGGGGATGGACACCGCGTCCACGACGGCTTTGATGGAGCTGCGGTCGACGGGCGGGGCATACATCTGGTCCTTCGTCCGGCCGTGCACCGTGAGGGCGGCGACGCCCACGTCTTCGAGGCGTTTCGCAAGGTCCACACAGACGAGGCTGTCCGGGTCCCAGCCGGTTCGCATCTTGACGGTGACCGGCTTCGAAACAGCCTTCACGACCGCTTCGGCGATCGACGTCGCGAGGTCGATATCTCTCAGCAGGGAAGAGCCCGCGTTGTTGCCGGTGATCTTCGGCGCGGGGCAGCCCATGTTGAGGTCGATGGCCTCACAGGGGAATTCCGCTTCGACGCGCTTCGCCGCTTCCGCGAGGATGGCCGGGTCATACCCGAAGAGCTGGATGGCGCCGGGGTGCTCGAGGTCCGACAGCTGCAGGAGTTCCCTGCTTTTCCGGTCGCCCATCGTGAAGCCCTTGGCGCTGACCATTTCGGTCGTGACCATGGCGGCACCGTAGGAGAGACACAGTTCGCGCATCGCCCGGTCGGCGACTCCCGCGAGGGGCGCTAAGACCGCGGAGCCCTGCAGTTCCAGGGAACCGATGTGCATGGCCGTCACTCTCCTTCCAACGCCGTTTTAGAAAATTCTTGTAGCATTTTATCAGTAACGGGGCGCTTTTGCAAATAGAACCCCTATATGGTAAAATATTTGTCCTTAAAGAAACAGGAGGCGTTCCCATGAAACTACTGGTCATCGATGGCAACAGCATCGTCAACCGCGCGTTTTTCGGCATCAAACTGCTGACGACGAAGGACGGGCGATTCACCAATGCCATCTTCGGATTCCTCAACATTCTTCTGAAACTCAAAGAGGCGGCGGACCCCGACGCGGTGGCCTTCGCCTTTGACCTGAAAGCACCCACCTTCCGTCATGAGATGTATGACGAGTACAAGGCGGGGCGCAAAGGCATGCCCCCGGAACTTGCGGAGCAGATGCCGGTCCTCAAAGAACTCCTCCAGAAACTCGGTTACACGATCGTCGAGAAGGAAGGCTATGAGGCGGACGACATCCTCGGAACGCTTTCCGCTGCCATTGGTCCCGATGACCACTGCTATGTCGCCACCGGCGACCGGGACTCTCTGCAACTCGTCCGCGACAACGTCTCGGTCCTCCTCGCCTCCACCAAGATGGGCCGGGCACAGACCGTCGAGTACACGCCGGAACTCATCAAGGAAGAGTACCTGGTGACGCCGAAAGAACTCATCGAGGTCAAGGCCCTGCAGGGCGACTCCTCTGACAACATCCCCGGTGTCACGGGCATCGGTCCGAAGACCGCGCAGGAGTGGATCTCGAAGTACCACAGCATCGACTACATCTATGACCACATCGAGGAACTCGGCTTCACACCGAAGAAGAAAGAGAACCTCATCAACGATAAAGAGAAGGCGTACCTCAGCCGGAAACTCGGCACCATCGTGCTGGACGCGCCCATCGACACGGACCTGTCCCACTATGTGCCCACCGAAGGAGACCCGGAAGCGGCCCCACGGCTCCTCGCGTCTCTCGAGATGTTCAAGATGATCGACAAGTTCGGTCTCCGGGAAGCTGCTGTCAATGCGGCGCCGGAAGAGGCAGCGGGAACGAAGGAAGTCCTCGCCTGCAAGACGGTCAGCGCGTTCAAAGACATCGCGAAAGACCTGGGGGACCCGGTCACTTTCTATGCCCACTGGGACGGCACGGACCTCAAAGAACTCTGCCTCATCGTGGACGGCGCGCCCGTCTACCTGCCCGAGGGCTCGGACTTCGACGGCTTTGACGCGTTCCTCCAGGACCGGTCCATCGCCAAATACACCTCGGACAGTAAACCGCTCTTCGCCTACGCGAAGACCCGCGGCTTCCGGGTGGAGAACCTGCAGTTCGACGCGTCCCTCGCCGGCTACATCCTGAACCCCGGCGCCAAGACCTACGACCCGGTCCGCCTCTATGAGGAGTACAACAAGGGCAGGTTCGGCACCGTCGCCTGTGACAACGACGCGGAGCTCGTGACCGAGACCCTCTGCCTCGACCGCACGAAGGAGTACCTCCTCGGCGCCATCGACTCGAACAACCAGGCAGACCTGCTGGCGATGGAGATCTCCCTCGCCGAAGTCCTCGCCTCCATGGAGCAGGACGGCTTCCTCGTGGATGTCGACGGCCTCAAGGTCTACGGCGAAGAGATCAACAAACGCGTCGAAGAGATGACCGCCCGCATCTACGACGAAGTGGGCTTTGAATTCAACCTGAACTCCCCGAAACAGCTGGGCGAAGCGCTCTTTGAAAAACTGGGACTGCCCGGCGGCAAGAAGACGAAGACCGGCTGGTCCACCAATGCTGCGGTCCTCGAAGAACTGGCGGACGACTACCCGATCGTCGCGGACATCCTCGAATACCGCACGGTGTCCAAGCTGAAGTCCACCTACTGTGACGGCCTCATCAAGGTCATCGCCGAGGACGGACGCATCCACTCGACCCTGAACCAGACCGAGACCCGGACGGGGCGCATCTCCTCGTCGGAGCCGAACCTCCAGAACATCCCGGTCCGCAAACCCATCGGGTCAGAGCTCAGAAAGTTCTTCGTCGCGAAACCCGGCTACACGCTGGTGGACGCGGACTACTCGCAGATCGAACTGCGCGTCCTCGCCTCCGTCGCGAACGACGAGAACATGATCGCCGCCTTTAAGAGTGGGGAAGACATCCACGCCATCACGGCCTCCCAGGTCTTCGGTGTGCCCTTCGGCTACGTCACGCCCCTCATGCGTTCCAACGCAAAGGCCGTCAACTTCGGCATCGTGTACGGCATCGGCGCGTTCAGCCTGTCGAAACAGCTGGGCATCACCCGCAAGGAAGCGGACAACTACATCAAAGGCTACCTCCACAACTTCAGCGGGGTAGACGCATACATGCACAACGTGGTCGAGCAGGCCAAGAAGGACGGCTACGTCAAGACCCTGTACGAACGCCGCCGGTACCTGCCGGAACTCACCGCCTCGAACCGGAACCTCCGGGCCTTCGGAGAGCGGGTGGCGATGAACATGCCTATCCAGGGCACGGCCGCGGACATCATCAAAATCGCCATGATCAAGGTGTACAACCGCCTCGCCATGGAAAACCTCGACGCGAAACTCATCATGCAGGTGCACGATGAACTCATCGTCGAGTGTGAGGAGTCCATCGCCGACAAGGTCCTCGACATCGTCACCTTCGAAATGGAGCACGCCGTCGCCCTCGCCGTCGACATGCAGGTGGACGCCCACATCGGCAAGACCTGGTACGAGGCAAAGGGGTAAGGCATGAGGATCGTGAACATGACCGCCCTCTCCATCCCGGACGTGGCGCGGCTCGAAGCCGAATGCTTCCCGCATCCCTGGCAGCAGGACTCCATCGAAGAGTGCTTCCAGAACCCGGCCTACTATTTCTTCGTCGCGAAGGACGATGCGAACCACGTGGTCGGGTACATCGCCACCTACATCGTGCGCGATGAAGCCTTCGTGGAAAACGTATGTGTGACGGAGTCGGCACGCCGACAGGGCATCGGCAGAGCGCTGGTGGAGCGGGCCATCGAACACTGCAAAGCAAACGGCGCCTCCTTCCTGTCCCTGGAAGTGCGGCGCTCGAACCAGGCCGCCATCGGCCTTTACACCGCCTTCGACTTCGAGATCGAGGGCACCCGGAAGAAGTACTACTCCGACCCGGAGGAGGACGCGCTCATCATGACCTGTCACTTCGAACAGGCGAAGCTGTGGACGCCCTTCGGGGACGCGGAGTTCGGCTTCCTCGACTGACGAAATTACGGAAGAAAGTTGGCACAGAGCCTTGAAGATTTTAGGCATAGAAAGTTCCTGCGACGAGACCGCGGTCTCGGTCGTGGAAGACGGGAAGATAGTCCTGTCGAACGTCATCGCGTCCTCGCTGGAGGAACACATCCTCTACGGCGGCGTGGTGCCGGAGATCGCCTCCCGCAGACACGCGGAGTGCATCGAACAGGTGACGAAGCAGGCATTGAAGGACGCGGGCTGTGAGCTCTCGGACATCGACGCCATCGCGGTCACCGCGGCCCCGGGTCTCATCGGAGCCCTGCTGGTGGGAGTGAACTTCGCGAAGGGACTGTCCCTGAAGACCGGCATCCCCCTGGTGCCGGTGCACCACCTGCGCTCGCACATCGCCGCGAACTATGTGACCCAGCCGGACCTGAAACCTCCGTTCCTGGCTCTCGTCGCCTCCGGCGGCCACTCCCACATTGTGGAAGTGAAGAGCTACACGGAGTACAAAGTCATCGGTCAGACCCGGGACGACGCGGCAGGGGAGTGTATGGACAAGACGGCCCGTGTGCTGGGCCTTCCGTACCCCGGCGGCAAGAACATGGACGCGGTCTCCCAGGAGGGCAACCCCCACGCGTTCCAGACGCCTCACCCGCATGTCGACGGCTCGCCTTACGACTTCAGTTTCTCGGGCCTCAAGACGTACGTCATCAACACGGTACACCACATGGAGCAGAAGGGTGAGAAACCGAACGTGCCGGACATGGGCGCTACCATCATCACGGCCGTCGTCGACTCCCTGGCGGACAACACGGAGCGGGCCGCGAAGGACCTCGGCTATGACACCATCGTCCTCGCCGGCGGCGTCTCCGCCAACTCGTTCCTGAGAAAACGTTTCGAAACCATTTGCGAGAACAACCACTGGACCCTGTACATGCCGGCACTGCAGTATTGCGGAGACAACGGCGCCATGGTCGCGGCCCAGGGGTATTATGAATTCATCGCCGGACGGAGAGCCGGTCTGGACCTCAACGCGAAGGCCACCATGGCCATCGACGCGGAGTTTTGAGAACCCTTTAGAAAGTTTGTGAGTTTTATGAAGATCCTTGTACTGTCAGACTCCCACGGCTGCAGAGACCGTCTGCGCGCCATTGTGGAAGCCTACGCGCCCGTCGTCGACGCCGTCATTTTCTGCGGAGACGGGGAGCGGGACTGGGCGTCCCTCAACGACCTGCAATGTCTGCGCCACAAGCAGTGCATCGCCGTCGCGGGCAACTGCGACACCATGTCCATGAACCCCCGCACGTCCTACGACGAGATCGGCGGTTACAAGTTCTACACGACCCACGGCCACTTCCAGTTCGTGAAGCAGGGCCTTGACTACATCGCGATGGACGCTATGAAGGACGGACGTGAGGTCGTCTGCTTCGGGCACACCCATGACCAGTACTGCGGCCAGTGGGGCGATGTGTTCCTGTTCAACCCGGGCGCGGTCCTCTCGGACTGCTATGGGAGCATCCACATCCATGACCATTCGAACGGCATCACGTTCCGCCACTGGTACTGGAACGACGGTGACGCCACCCTCCATGACGAGTACCATTTTCAGGGCCCGAAGACCACAAACTAACACTTGAAATGAGAGGCAAAACCTCTTATAATACTATTCGCACACGCGCTCGTAGCTCAGCTGGATAGAGCACCAGATTCCGGTTCTGGGTGCCGGGGGTTCGAATCCTCTCGGGCGCGCCAAAAAAGGGAAGACTCCTTTCGGAGCCTTCCCTTTTTTCTGCGCCCGAGGATTCGAACCGAAGGCCGGAGCGTTAAGAAAACAGTCCTGTGGACTGTTTTTAGCGACGGGAGCTGCGGCAGCAGCTCGGTGCGGTTTTGCGAAGCAAAAGCGCGTCGAATCTTCTCGAGCGCGCCAAAAAAAGAGTCCCAAACGGGACTCTTTTTTTTGCTTTTTATAATGCTTGTTTGATGGTTTCCACTTCCGGCAGTTCTGCCGTCAGCGCTTCGCCTTTCAGCCCGGCGGCAAGGATGCCCTTGTCCGCAGGCAGTGCCGCGATGATCTTGTCGGAGTTTTTGATGGTCTCCCGCATCATGGCTTCCTGGTCGGCGTCGACTTTGTTGAGGACGATGTATACGGGCTTTCCGAAGGTCTCCGCCATCTCGGTGATCTTGTCCGTCAGCATGATGGACTCATACGACGGGTCGGCGACCATGAGGATGGCGTCGGCGAACTTGTCCACGCCCCGTCCGAAGTGCTCGACGCCGGCTTCGGTGTCGACGATGCATACGTCGTCGTCATCCAGCACGAGGTGTTCGAGGAAAATGCGGTTCAGGGACCCCATGGCGCAGGCACAGCCTTCGCCGGCGTCGTGGATCTTCCCGATGGCCATGAGCCGGATGTTCCCGTCGACGGAACTGTACTCTGCCGGAATGTCGGAGAGGTGCCAGCCGCCTTCGAACACGTCTGCGGCGCCGTCCGCGTAAATGCCCTTCTTATGCCCGAAGTAATGGGTGAAGTCCTCCGGGAGTTCGAGCCCCAGCTGCCGGTGCAGTCCGAAGTTGGACTCGTCCGAGTCCACGACCAGGACCTGCCTGCCGTCCGCCGCGTAGGACCGCGCCAAAAGTGTGGCGATGGTGCTCTTTCCACACCCGCCTTTTCCACAAAGGATGAGTTTCATAAACAGCCCTTCTTTCTACTGAGCATTCTAACAAAACAGGGAGGAATTCTCAATAGAGAGTGCATCGGCCTGTAATTGACTTTGTTTTAATATGTACCCTTCCTGGGCCACACCCCGAACCCGTCAGACAAATAAGCTTTTGTAAGGTGAACCCAGACTCACTTCTCGTTGACAAGCATTAACTTTTAAGGTTATGATTAGACATGAAATGAAGTGGGAAACAAGTGGATACGACTTGAATTGAATTTCGGTAAGGCAAAGGCGCCATACACGGAACGTGTTTCCCTGTATGGACGCCTTTTTTATTTTTTTCGGAGAAATGAAAGGAAAAAGACTATGAAACGACTTCGGAACGTGGCAGTCGCTCTGCTGCTCGCGCTGGTCATGGTCGTCTCCGTCGTCAGCACGGCCTTTGCCGCGAACGCGAAAGCGGGCACGGTGCGGGTCGGCGTCGGCAAGGGAGACATCACCGGACCCATTACGGACATCTCGACCGGTTACAATTCCCTCGGCGACCTCATGAAGGGCCTCCTGACCCGTCTGAACGCCCGCGCGTTCATCGTCGAGACGAACGGCGTGCCCCAGGTCTATGTGTCGGCGGAACTCGTCCACATGACCGAGAGCATCAAGCCCGGCGTCCTGAAAGAGCTCGCGAAGCGCGGCCTCACGCAGTACAACGAGCAGAACACTATGCTCGCCGCCACCCATTGTCATTCCTCGACGTCCAACACGTCCTGGTATGCGCTCTATGACCTCATCAACGGTGTCCCCGGATACGATGACGAGTCCTATAACGTCATCTGCATCGGCATTGCGGACGCCATCGAGGAAGCCACAAACGATCTGGCTCCCGGTTCGGTCACCTTGAGCTACGGCCAGACGAACATCGACACCTACAACCGTTCGCTGCTGGCGGCCCGTGCCAACAAGAACTACAAGACTACCGCAAAGAACGACACCCAGGAGTCCTGGCAGTCTGTCTCCAAGGAGATGTCTCTTCTGACCTTCAAGCATGACGGCGAAGGGGACATCGGCATGCTGTCCTTCTTCCCGAGCCACGGCACGTCCAACGGCATCACCAATGAACTGGTGGCTGCGGACCATAAGGGTTATGCGGCTTACTATGTCGAGCAGGCCAAAGGAAAGGACTACGTCGCGGCATTCGCCCAGGCGGAGACCGGCGATGTATCGCCCAATGAACCCAACAAGAAAGACGTCACCAAGGCGTTCAAACGCCCTGCCGATGTCGACAAGACCCTCGACGTCATCGAGAACCAGATGGTCGACGGCCGCGAAGAAGCCGATGCGGCTCTCTGGCTGCAGAAGGGCGGCCGCGGTGTCACGACTATCAACCTGACCAAGACCGCCGCCACGAACTATTCCGTCGTGGACTTCTCCGACATCAAGGTCGATAAGAAGTACATCGGCGACCACTACATGCCCTATGACGACATCGAGAACGCCCGCACGGCGGAACCCTGCATCGGTGCCGGCATCATCGCCGGTGACGAGGAAGGCGCTCCTGTCGACAACGCCAAAGAAGGCGCGGTCAAGCACACCTTCAAGAAGAATGCGGACGGCACCGTCACCCGCACGAAGGTCGACTTCAACGAGATCGACCTCTCCGGCCTCGAGAAACTCTTCGACCCGCTGTGGCCCTATGCCATGAAGCTCCTGAAGTCCGACGAGTTCGACGAAGCCCAGATGGAAAAGGTCGTCTGCCTCGCGGTCGGCCACCGCGGATGGGAACTGACCGGTAAACCGCTCATGCAGCCGGAGACCCCGTTCCAGATCTTCCGCATCGGTGAAGTCGCGCTCCTGGCCAGCCCCTTCGAACTGACGACGGAGCAGGGGAGACGCACGAAAGAAGTCGTCGCGAAGACCCTGAAGAAGGCCGGCGTCAAACACGTCATCAACGCAACTTACTCCAACGCATACAGCCAGTACATGGTCACCCGTGAAGAGTTCGCGGAGCAGCACTATGAAGGCTCCACCGACCTCTTCGGTCCCTGGTCCGGCGCCGCTCTGACGCAGGAATTTGACCGCCTGGCACAGGACATGGTGGCAGGCCGCGCCTCGAAGAGCACCGCCTCTCTGCGCACGACCGCTCCCGCCGCACTCCTCTACACCTATGCCGCTACCGTCCCGACCCCGGTCGACGTCAATGACTCCGGCAAACTGGTGGAAGACGTCAAGTCCTCCTACAAGAGAGGGGAGACCGTCACGGCCGTCTTTGAGGCCGCGAACCCGCGGAGCATCTCGGAACTGCGCATCGCCGGTGACAAGAAACTCGTGCCGGACAACTACACCTACATGAAAGTGCAGAAGCTCGTGAACGGCAAGTGGAAGACGGTCGCCACGGATAACGACCCGTACACTTACACCCGGTACCACAATCACGTGAGCACCTACCGCGTCAACGTCAACTGGCTGACGAAGAAGGCGTCGAAGGGCACGTACCGTCTCGTGTACTGGGGCGTCAAGAAGGACACACTCATCAGCTACCACAAAGTGGTCGGCACGTCGAGTGCGTTCACCCTGACATAAATCGCCCAGACGAATACAAAGAAAGACCCCCGGGTACCTCAGTACTCGGGGGGGTTCTTGCGGGGTCTTACTTGTTGTTACTGTACATGACGATCTGCCGGATGATCGCTTCGACCATCTGAACTTCAGAAGGGGACAACTTGTCAAGCAGGTCGTTGATGGCGCGGTGGCGGACGTAGGAGATGCTCTCCGCATCCTGTTCCTCCCAGCCCATCAGGAACCCGGGCGTGACGCTCAGTGCTTTTGCAGCCGCTTCGATCTTTTCCGAGGGGATGTTCGTAACGATGCCGGTCTCGTACTTGTAAAGCGTCTGCTTGATGACTCCCATTTTCTGTGCAAGATCTGTCTGCGAAATGCCTTCCCGTTTGCGGGTCGCACGGATGCGATCGCCGACGGTCATTGCCGGTTCGGACATGTCTTAACACAACTCCTCTCACAAAGTTTGGTACTTCTCATTATAGCGTTTCTCCCGCCAACTTGAAATACTTCGTGTCGTTTTTTTGTTCGAAATCGAGAGAATTTTCACAGTTGTAAAGGGCTGCCGTACAAATACTGGACATTCCCGCTCTCTTTCTTTATAATTTTAAAGAAGATTTTTGAAACCCCCGCTCTGGGGCGATTCACCGGAGGTACTTTCAGCTATGATCCAGGATTCCATCGTCTCCCTCATGAAAAAGCAGGACCTGACCTTTGAGTCGGCAGAAGCTGCCGTCGATGAGATCATGTCCGGCCGTTCCACCGACATCCAGATCGGCGCGTTCCTCGTCGCCCTCGCACTGAAGGGCGCCACCATCGAAGAGTTCGCAGGCGCGGCAAAAGGCATGCGCAACCACTGCGACAAGTTCTTCAACGATGAGGACATCCTGGAGATCGTCGGTACCGGCGGAGACAAGTCCAATACATTCAACGTCTCGACCGCAGCCGCCTTCGTCTGCGCCGCGGCCGGCATCAAGGTCGCCAAGCACGGCAACCGCGCCGCCACCAGCAACTGTGGTACGGCAGACGTCCTCGAAGCCCTCGGCATGAAACTGGCCATTCCGCCGGAACGCATCAAGGAAGTCCTTGAGAAGACCAACTTCTGCTTCCTGTTCACCCAGAACAGCCACATCATGAACCGCTTCCTGGCGCCCATCCGCCGCCAGCTGCCCTGGGACACCGCCTTTGACATGCTCCGGCCCATCATCGACTACGCCGGCGCCGCGGAGCACCTCATCGGTGTCACCGACGAACGCTTCGTCGAGCCTCTGGCCCGCGTCCTGACCCGCCTCGGCGCCAAACGCTGCATGATCGTCTACTCCGAGGACTGCCTCGATGAGATCGCCTGCGGCGGCCGCACCATCGTCTGTGAGGCCATCGACGGCAACTTCCACACGTACTCGCTGTCTCCGACCCAGTACGGCCTGCCCCTTTGCACGAAGGAAGAACTCGCCGGCGGCACCCCGAAAGTCAACGCCGCCATCCTGAACGACATCTTCGCCGGCAAGAAAGGCCCGCAGAGAAACGCCGTCGTCTTCAGCGCAGCGCTCTGCCTCCATGTGTCGAAGAACATCTCTATGGAAGAGGGCATCCGTCTGGCGGAAGAAGTCCTCGACAGCGGCAAGGCTGCCGAAGTCCTGCAGGAAGTCGTCGAACTCACCGTCGACATGTAACGAAGAATCACCGGGCAACGAACTCGTTCGCTGCCCTTTTTTTGCGAGAGGAGCATTTTACTTGGCACAGAACATGGCCGCGAAACGGAATGCGGAAAAGCATCCGTGGAAGCGTTATCTACTCAAATATTTCATGGTCACCCTCGGCATCCTGCTCGATGCCGTCGCCCTCGAACTGTTCCTGGTCCCGAACTCGGTCCTCGACGGCGGGCTCACGGGTATCTCCCTGATGATCCAGTACAAGACCGGCTGGCCTCTGGGTCTCATCGTCTCAGTCTTCAATTTACCGTTCATCTTCCTTGGCATGCAGCAGGTGGGCAAGCGGTTCGCCGCGGCCTACACCTACGCGCTGGCCGTCTTTACTCTGTTCACCCAGATGTTCCACCACGTGGCGCCCGTCACCGAGAACGAACTGCTGTCCGTCGTGTTCGGCGGCTTCCTGCTCGGCGCCGGTGTCGGCCTCGTCCTGAGAGGCGGCGCCTGTATCGACGGCACCGAACTCGTGGCCCTGATGATCTCCCGCAAGAGCAACATCTCGACGGGCACGGTCATCCTCGTCTTCAACCTGATCATCTTCACGGTGGCGTCGTTCCTCTTCGGTGTGGACCGCGCACTGCTGTCCTTACTCACGTATTACATCGCCTCCCGCATCATCGACAAAGTGGAGGAAGGTCTCGACACGGCGAAGCAGGTCATCGTCATCACGGACGACGCGGAACCCATCGCCGATGCCATCTACAAGCGGCTCGGCCGCACCGTGACCATCTCCGCCGCCCGGGGCCTCGTCTCCGGCAAGAAGGAGATGCTCTACGTGGTCATCACCCGACTGGAACTGCCGGAACTGCGTGAGATCGTCGAAGAGTCCGACGAGAGCGCGTTCATCACCATCTCCGATGTCAACGAGATCATCGCCACGCACGTCCCCAACGTGGACAAGCCGGTCGTCGATGAACTCTAATCCAAACCTGCCTACTGCCCCTCAAGAAAGGAGAGACGCCCGTGTCTCTGGAAACCATCAAAACCGTAGAGGACCTGTCGCTCAATGCCTGGCCGTCTCACCAGATGCAGGTGTACGACGGGTGGATCCTCCGCTTCTCCTACTTTTACACCCACCGTACCAACTGCGTCGAGACCATCGGCCCCGCGCAGCTGCCCATTGCGGAGAAGGTCGCGTACTGCGAGGAGGTCTATGAAAAGTGGGGGACCCCCTGCATCTTCAAGATCTCGCCGCTGACCACGCCGGCCCTCGAACTTTTCCTGGCGGAACGGGGCTACGAGGAGCAGCACCGGGTGGACAACATGGTCCTGGACCTTGCCTCCTTTGGCGATGCACCGCTCCCGGACCCCGCCCTCCCGCTCGTCACGGGAGACCGGGTGGACGACGAGTGGCTGGAAGGCCTCTTCGAACTGAAAGATGTCACCAATGCGGACCACCTCCGGGTGGTGCCGTCGATGTATGCTGCCATCCCGAAGGACGAGATCACGGTGAAAGTGCTGGACCACGAGGGGCACATCGCCGGAACGGGCCTGGGCATTTTAGACCGGGGCTATGTGGGCGTATACGCGATCCACGTCCGGGAAGACTGCCGCCGGCAGGGACTGGCCGAGGCCATCGTCCGCACCATCCTGACGGAGGGCGCGAAGCAGGGCGCTTCGAAAGCGTACCTCCAGGTCGTGTCGGAGAACGAGCCCGCGCGGCGGCTTTACGAGAAGCTCGGTTTCGTGTCCGAATATGAGTGCTGGTTCCGGGTCAAAGAGACCGTCTGAACCTATATATTGTGGAGATTTATCCTACAATAGACATAGATATTGTTATTTTCCGGCAAGTTTATATTGAAAAACAGACACTATAACTGTTATGATTATCATAATAGGGGTCGTCCGACTCGTGGGCGACTCGATGAAATGGGCGAGAAGAAAGGAGCTCTGAACGTGGAACAGAGCAGAAATGTGAGAAACGGCTCCGGTGCGACCGGTCGGCACATCAGTACCGACGCGGCCATCAACCAGAAGAAAGCAGCACAGAAGAAGTCTGCCGCTGCCAAACGCCGTGGTAAGAAAGCCGTGAACAATGTGAAGCAGGCGGCAAAGAAGCCGGCTGCGAAGAAACAGGCTGCCGGAAAGAAAACGACGGCGAAGAAGAGCGCTCCCGCAAAGCAGACATCCACCGCGCGGAAGCAGACTTCCAACGCGAAGAAGCAGCAGAATGCGAAACGCAACGCGCAGCTGCAGAATGCCCGGGCAAACGGCCAGAAGAAACAGGCGGCCCGGAAAAAGAAAAAGTACAAGATCAACTATCGGAGACTCATCACGAGTGTCGTGGCGCTTCTCCTTATCGTCCTCCTCCTGTTCCTTCTGATCCATGCGATCGCGAAGAAGGGCAGCAAGAAGGGCTGGTATAACATCTACGTCACGTCCGCCACCAGCGACTGCCGCCTCGGCCGGGTCACCGAACTCGACGAGAACGGGGTTCCCGCTGCGGTCGACCTCCTCGAAGAGGTCAAGGACGGCGTTTATGCGGTCCCGGTCCAGTGCGGCGGTACCTCCACCATCATCGTCGCGGACAAGGACTACAGCTTCAACAAGGTGAACCCGTACAACACCGAGTATTACCTTGCCTCTGTCCAGGCCGAGTACTCCTCTGACGCCGCCAAGCAGGCCGAGTTCGAGGACAAGTACCAGCCGTCCATCGTCGAAGTCGAAGGTCAGACCATCACGACCAACGGTATGAAGGACCTGCCGGCCATCTCTCTTTACGGCAGCGACAAAGCCAAGGACAAACTCGCGGATGCCGCCGTCGGTTCTCCGCAGCCGTCCATCCCGGTCAAGAAACTCGACTACAGCGGACGCAAGCAGCCGGAAGCTCCGGCCAAGACCGATGAGACCGCCACCTTCACCTTCTCGGCCTCCGGTGACAACCTCATCCACCAGAAGATCTATCAGCAGGCCTCCACCCGTGCGGGCGGCAACGGCTACGACTTCAACTTCTGCTACGAGAGCGTCTCGAACTTCTATCAGCAGCACGATCTCAACTGGATCAACCAGGAGTCCCTGCTTTCGAGCAAGCTCGGTCCCGCCAGCTACCCGACCTTCTCGACCCCGGGTGAGAACGGACAGGCTCTTTACAACCTTCTGAACATGCGCGTCTTCAGCGTCGCGAACAATCATATCTACGACCAGGGTGCTTCGGGCATCGAGGCCACCACCGAGTACTATGAGAACGACATGCCGGACGATGTCCTGGCCACCGGTCTCTGGGACAAGAACGACCTCGACGACATCCCGGTGTACTCCTGCAAGGGCCGGTCCATCGCCTTCCTGTCCTACACCTACGGCACGAACGGCATCTCGACTCCGGAGTCCGCTGATAAGCGCGTCATCTACACGAGCGAGACCGACATCATCAAGAAGCAGGTCTCGAGAGCCAACAAGCTCGCCGACATCGTCATCGTCGGTTGCCACTGGGGCGTCGAAGACAGCCACGTCATCTCCGACGAACAGAAGAAGCTGGCTCAGAGCCTCGCCGACTGGGGCGCCGACCTCATCATCGGTACCCACCCGCACGTCGTCCAGAACGCCGAGTGGATCAACTCCGAGGACGGCCGCAAAGTCTTCTGCGCCTACTCGCTCGGTAACTTCATCTCCACCCAGGCGCTCGCCGATCAGGTCGTCGGCCTGGTTCTCGACTGCACCATCGACACCGTGACCACGCCGGACGGCAAGGTCTCTGTCGAGATCCGCAACCCGAAACTCATCCCGACCGTCACGGTCTACGGCGCAGACTACGCCAACACCCATGTGGTCTGGTATAAAGACTTCACCGAGACGGACGCGATGAACCACGGCGTCAAGATCAGCAACCAGAACTTCACGTACCTGTGGGTCGGCACCATGCTGAAACAGTACGTCAACACCGACTTCCTCGACCTTCCGGACTCCACCGCGGGCAACGCCCTGAACGGTGAGCTCAGCGAGGAAGAGAGCACGACCGATGTCTCCGGCACCTCGACCGCAGGCGCTTCCACGAGCGCGACGACTTCGGCCGGCACATCCGCCGCCTCCACGGCTGCCACCACCGCCCGTACGACTGCCGCTACGACGGCTGCCACCACAGCCTCGACCACCGCGGCCACGACGGCCTCCAGCGGTACCACCGTCGGCGAAGGCCGCATCACGAACGGCCCGGTCGGCCTCGCCGCCGCCGGCAACTGAAACACAATAAAAGAAATCCCAGACTCCTTTCGGAGCCTGGGATTTTTTATGCTTTGATGTACTCAGCGTTCGACGCGGCGGACGACCGGGATCTCGGACTTCATGGCGCCGGTCGGGCAGACCTCCACGCACTTGAGACAGGTGGCGCAGAAGGTGGCAGCCTTGTCGGCGGGGACCATCGGGTTGACGACGGTGCTGAATCCGCGGTTGTAGAGGCCGATGAACGTCTGGCCGACGACCTGGTCGCAGGTGCGGTAGCAGAGGCCGCAGAGCACGCACTTGTCCGGGTTGTGGCTGATGGGATCGGCCACCTTGATGATGGGACGGGCGTGGACTTCGCCGGGGAACTTCTCCGGCTCGACGTCGTAGCGGTTCGCGTAGTCGATGAGACGGCAGTCATAGTAGTCATGGCAGCCGCAGTCGAGGCAGCGGGACGCTTCGTTCTTCGCCTGCTCTTCGGTGAAGCCGAAGTAGATGGGCTTGAAGTTGTCGCGGCGTTCCTCGGGGGAGAGGCCGGGCATCTTCTCGCGGGCCTGCTTCGGTTTGTCTTCGAAGTCGGCTTCGGTCTTCTCGTCCTCGACGAAGTAGGGTTTCTTGTACCGGACTTCATCGCCTGCGAGGTAGTTGTTGATGCACAGCGCGGCTTTCTGAGCTTCGCCGATGGCTTCGATGGCAATGCCGGCGCCACGGTTGGTGACGTCGCCTGCCGCGAAGACATTGTCGATGTTCGTGCGGAAGGTCATGTCGTCCGCGACGATGGTGCCCTTCTTCGTGAGCTCGATGCCCTCGATGCCGTCGCACTTCGCGACCTGTCCGATGGCCATGAGCACGTTGTCGACCTTGATATCTTCAATAGCACCTTCGACCGGGACCGGACGGCGTCTGCCGGAAGCATCCGGTTCACCCAGTTCCATGATCTGCAGCTTCATGCCGGCCACGTGGCCGGTCTCGTCGGCATAGATCTCGGCGGGGTTCGTGAGGAACTTGAAGGTGACGCCTTCTTCCTCGGCCTCTTCGATCTCGATGTCGGCCGCAGGCATTTCGTTGCGGGTACGGCGATAGACGACGTAGACGTTCTCAGCGCCCAGTCGGACGGCGGTACGGCAGCAGTCCATGGCGGTGTTACCGCCGCCGCAGACGGCGACGTTCTTGCCAAGGAGCGGCTTCTCGCCGAGGCCGAGTTTCTCGAGGAAGTAGATGCCGCCTTCGACGCCGTCAAGGTCTTCACCCGGGACACGCATGGGCGTGGAGGTCCAGGCACCGATGGCAAGAAGGACTGCATCATATTCGTTGCGGATGTCGTCGAACTGGATGTCTCTGCCGAGCTTCACATTGTTCTTCATGACGACGCCGGCTTTCTCGATGATCGAGATCTCCTGGTCCAGGACTGCCTTCGGCAGACGGTACTCAGGGATGCCGTAGCGGAGCATACCGCCCATCTTCGGCTGCTGGTCGAAAATGGTGACGGCGTGGCCGTACATCTTGAGGAAGTAAGCGGCAGTGAGACCGGCGGGGCCGCCGCCGATGATGGCGACTTTCTTCCCGGTGTCGGGCTCGACGGGAATGACATAGGGGTCTTCCGCCAGGACTTTGTCCGCGGCGAAGGCCTTCAGGAACGCGATGGAGATGGGCTCTTCCACCAGCTGCCGGCGGCAGGCGTCTTCGCAGGGATGCGGGCAGACGCGGCCGATGGAGGCGGGGATGGGGAAGGCTTCGTAAATGGTCTCGACGGCTTTCTTGAACTCGCCGTTCTTGATCTCCTGGACGTACTTCTGGCAATCCGTCATGGCGGGACAGTTCAGTTTGCAGGGACCGCGGCAGTCGCCGGTGTGGTCAGAGAGGAGCAGCTCGAGAGCCGTCTTCCGGGCACGGACGACGCGCTCGGTGTCCGTGCGGACCACGTAGCCGTCCTGGGGTTTCGCGGAGCAGGCACGGAGGAGTTTCGGGACGCCTTCGACCTCGACGAGGCAGATGCCGCAGGCACCGTAGATGGCGGTGCGCTTGTCGAAGCAGAGGGTCGGGATGTCTACGCCCGCGCGGACCGCGGAGGAGAGTATGGTATCAGAAGGCTCTGCAATGACTTCGACACCGTCAATGGTATATTTGATCGACATATTGTAGGCCTCCTTTCTCAGTGTACTTCCACTGCGCCGAACTTACAGGCGGTCTTACAGTTGCCGCACTTGACGCAGAGGTCGGGGTCGATGGTGAACGGGCTCTTGAGCTCGCCGGTGATGGCATTCGCCGGGCACTGGCGGGAGCAGGCGGAGCAGCCGACACACTTGTCTTTGTTGATGGAGTAGGTGATGAGCTCACGGCACTCGCCGGCGGGGCAGCGATGCTCGCCGATGTGGGCTTCGAACTCGTCACGGAAGTACCGGATGGTCGTGAGGACCGGGTTCGGGGCCGTCTGACCGAGACCGCAGAGCGCGCCGTCCTTGATGGCGTAGCACAGCTCTTCGAGTTTCTCGATGTCGCCCTCTTCGCCCTGGCCTTTGACGATGCGGTCGAGGATCTCGAGCATCCGCTTCGTGCCGAGGCGGCAGTGGATGCATTTGCCGCAGCTCTCCTTGGCCGTGAAGTCCAGGAAGAACTTCGCCATACTGACCATACAGGTGGTCTCGTCCATGACGACCATACCGCCGGAACCCATGATGGCACCGGTGGCTCCGAGTTCGGCGTAGTCGATGATGGTGTCGAGCTTCTCAGCCGGGACACATCCGCCGGAGGGACCGCCCAGCTGGACGGCTTTGAAGGGCACGTCGTTCTTGATGCCGCCGCCGATGTCGAAGATGACGTCACGGAGCGTGGTGCCCATGGGGATCTCGACGAGACCGCCGCGTTTGATCTTACCCGAAAGGGCGAAGACCTTGGTACCCTTGGACTGCTCGGTGCCCATGGCCGCGAAGGCCGCGCCGCCGTTGTTGATGATCCAGGGGACGTTCGCGTACGTCTCGACGTTGTTGATGTTGGAAGGCTTCTGCCAGTAACCGGACTGTGCCGGGAACGGCGGTTTCAGGCGGGGCATGCCGCGCTTGCCTTCGAGGGACTCGATGAGGGCAGTCTCTTCGCCGCAGACGAAGGCGCCGGCACCGGCCTTGATGCGAAGGGTGCAGGAGAAGTCGGAGCCTAAGATGTGGTCGCCGAGGAAGCCGCGCTCAGTGGCGTCTTTGATGGCTTTCTCGAGACGGACGATGGCCAGCGGGTACTCGGCACGGACATAGACGATGGCCGTGGAAGCGCCGATGGCATAGGCACCGATGAGCATGCCTTCGATGAGGTTATGGGGGTCGCCTTCGATGACCGCGCGGTCCATGAACGCACCGGGGTCGCCTTCGTCGGCGTTGCAGATGAGGTACTTCTCATCGCCTTCGGAATTCTTCGCCGCTCTCCATTTGAAGGCGGTGGAGAAACCGGCGCCGCCGCGGCCGCGGAGGCCGGAGATGTCGATCTGCTCGATGACATCGTCCTGGGTCATGCCGGTCTTCAGGATCTTCTCGATGGCCTTGTAGCCGTCTCTGGCGATGTATTCATCGATGTTCTCGGGGTTGATGAGACCGCAGTCACGAAGCGCGACACGGGTCTGCGCTTCGAGGAAGTGGGCATCGTCCGGAGTGATGCCGAGGCGGTCGAGAGAAGAGAGGTCTCCGGCGGAGACGGCGGCATAGATGTCGTCCGCATCCTTCTCGGTGACCTTGACATAACGGTGGAGGGTGCCCTCGTCATCGTAGAGGTCCACGATGGGTTCGAGGAAGCACATGCCGTTACAGCCGGTGATGTCGAGGACGGCACCGGTCGGGTTGTTTTCTTTCAGAAGGGTGTCGAGCCGGTCATACACTGCACCGGCGCCGGCTGCGAGTCCGCAGCTGCCTTCGCCAACGACGAGTTTCATGCTTCGGCACCTCCTTCTTCTTTCGCGATCTCCCGCAGGACCTTGCGGCACTTATCGGGAGTCAGGGTGCTGTAGGTCTTTCCGTTGATCATCATGACCGGGGAAAGGGAGCAGCAGCCGAGGCACGCGACATGTTCCATACTGAAGAGGCCGTCTTCGGTGGTCTCTCCGTCTTCGATGCCCAGCTCGTCGGTGATGGCGGCAGAGATGAGCTCCGCACCGTTGACGTGGCAGGCGGTACCCTGGCAGAGCATGATGAGATGCTTGCCGACGGGTTCCAGTCGGAACTGCGCGTAGAACGTTGCGACACCGTAGATGGTCGCCGGGGCAGTGCCGGTGACGTCCGCGATGTGGTAGATCGCCTCTTCGGGAAGATAGCCGTAGATGGCCTGGGTCTTCTGAAGGATGGCGATCAGGCTGCCGGGAGTATCCTTGTACTCTTCAAGGACCGGTGCGATCAGCCCGAGATCGACCGTAGTTTTCTCAGCCATAGAGAAACCTCCTTTTTCATATTCATAATATGCTTTATCACCTTTATTAAGATGCTAACAGTAATATTATAACATTAGAGGGCGGCTTTTTGAATGAAGAATGGACGTTTTTTCGAAAGAGTCCATCGGAACAGTACTTTGTCAAAGAAATGTCTTGGTCGAATTGAAGTTGTGGTGTTGTTGCAACGGCGACTTTTATATATAATATTAAGGATACTAAACAATTCTCACGATTTGCGGGGGATATTATGGGATTCAATCATTTCGACGAACAGGGCAATGCCATCATGGTGGATGTCTCCGGAAAAGCGGTGACGTCCCGGACGGCGACGGCCAAAGGCAGCATCGTGGTCTCCCCGGAGACCCTGACGGCGATCCATGAGGGCACCGCCAAAAAGGGCGATGTACTGGGAGTCGCCAGAGTTGCCGGCATCATGGCGGTCAAGAAGACTTCGGACCTCATTCCGATGGCGCATCCGCTGCCCATCATGAAAGCCTCGGTCGACTTCCGGCTCGATGACGAACAGCATAAGGTCACGGCCTTCTGCACCGTCAAGACGGATGGAAAGACCGGCGTCGAAATGGAAGCCCTGACCGGCGTCAATGTGGCCCTGCTCACCATCTACGACATGTGCAAGGCGATGGACAAGCGGATGCGGATGGAGAACATCCACCTCTGCGAGAAGACCGGCGGCAAGTCCGGGGACTTCTCTTATGGTCCGCAGCAGCCCGTCATCTCGGTCTGCGGCATCAAGAACAGCGGCAAGACCACCATGCTCGAGAAACTCATCCCCGAACTGATCTCCCGCGGTCTCAAAGTGGCCGTGTTCAAGAACGGCGGCCACTTCACCCCCGACATGCCGGGCACCGATACCTACCGGTTCCTGCAGGTGGGGGCCACCGGGACCCTCTTCTTTGACGACTGCCAGTACCAGATCTCCCGCAAGCTCCTGCCGCCCTACGAGGAACTCTTCACCCAGTTCCCGGAGGCAGACCTGCTTCTGGTCGAAGGCCTGCGGGGCACCGAACTCCCGAAACTGGAGATCATCAAGCCCGATGACGAACGGTCTCCCGCGCTGAGCGAAGACAAGGTGCTGGGGTACATCGCCGAAAACGCTGCCTTCGAAGCAAACGTACCGGTATTCGACCGGGAAGACGTCAAGGGCATCACGGACTTTATCCTGGAACTGTATGAGAGCGGCGCTCTGACGGGGGCAGTCGTATGAAAGACCGGTACGGAAGAGTCATCGACTACCTGAGGGTCTCCGTCACCGATCGCTGCAACTTCCGCTGTGTCTACTGCATGCCGCCCGACGGCGTTCCGTCCGTCTCCCACGACGACATTTTGCGTTACGAGGAACTGCTCCGGCTCATCCGCATCTTTGCGGAACTGGGCATCAAACACATCCGCCTGACCGGGGGAGAACCCACCGTCCGACGGGGCCTCGTGAAGCTCGTCCGGGAGATCCACGACATGCCGGGCATCGAGACCATCTCGATGACGACGAACGGTTTCCTGCTGCCGACCCTCCTCGACGACCTGAAGGACGCGGGGCTCAGCAGTGTGAACATCAGCATCGACACGCTGAAGGAAGAGCGCTTTGACGAGATCACCCGCACGCAGGGCAACCTGCCGCAGGTCCTGGACGCCCTCCGCCTCGCGGAGGAAGCGGGCCTCAACACGAAGGTCAACTGCGTGGCTATGCGGGGCGTCAACGACGACGAACTGGCGGATATCGCCTCCCTGGCGAAGGACCGGGACATCGGTGTCCGTTTCATCGAATACATGCCCATCGGCAAACACGATTACGAGCAGGCCATCTACAAAGACGAACTGCTCGACATGCTGCGAAGCTCCCTCGGTGAGCTGACGGAAGACCCGTCGCCCCGGGGAAACGGCCCCGCGGTCTATTACAAACCCGAAGGTTTTCAAGGCTCCGTCGGTGTCATTTCGGCGATGAGCCACGCGTTCTGCGACACCTGCAACCGGGTCCGCATGACCCCGGAAGGGTTCCTGAAACTCTGTCTGCAGTACGACGTGGGCGTGAACCTGCGAAGCCCCGTCCGGCAGGACCTGTCCGATGACCAGATCAAACAGCTGATCCTGGCATCGCTGGACCGGAAACCGGAACACCACACGTTCCTCGACTACGCGGAAAAACAGGATATCGACACCAGAGACATGTCTCTGATCGGAGGTTGAGAATATGAGTGAAGAAAGACGCATTCTCAAAGCGGCCATCATCACGGCCAGCGACAAGGGCTCCCGTGGGGAGCGGGAAGACCTCAGCGGTCCCGCCATTCAGGAAATGATCGAGCCGGAAGGCTATGAAGTCACCGTCTACAAAGTGCTCCCGGACGACCAGGAGACGCTCGAAAACGAGATGAAGCGCATCGCCGACGAAGGCCTTGCCGACATCATCTTCACGACCGGCGGCACCGGCTTCTCTCTCAGAGACGTTACCCCCGAAGCCACCATCGCGGTCAGCGACCGTCTGGTCCCGGGCATCCCCGAGGCCATGCGCGCCTACTCCATGACCATCACGCCGAAGGCGATGCTCTCGAGAGCCGCCGCGGGCATCCGGAAGAGCACGCTCATCGTCAACATGCCCGGCAGCCCGAAGGCCGTCAGAGAGAGCCTCGAATACATCATTGGCCCGCTGCGCCACGGGCTGGAGATCCTCCTCGGCGAGGCCTCCGAATGCGCAAGAAAGTGAACGAATAAACCATGCTGAATGTAGTTACGCGAGAAGAAGCGGTCCGCATCATTCTCGAAAAGATCCCTGAGGCGGCGGACGTCGAAACGGTCGGCCTGCCGGACGCGCTCGACAAAGTCGTCGCGGAGGACATCCTGAGCCCTGAAGACCTGCCGGCCTACGCCCGTTCCACCGTGGACGGGTTCGCGGTAAGGGCGTCCGACACTTACGGCTGCTCCGAAGCGCTGCCCGCCATGGTCACCTATGCCGGGAAAGTGCTGATGGGGGAGGACGAGAAACGTGTCCTTCCGAAAGCTTCCTGTATGCAGGTCCCGACCGGCGGCCAGGTCCCCGAAGGGGCCGATGCCGTCGTCATGGTCGAGCACTCGGAAGACCTCGGCGATGAATTTCGCTATATGCTGAAACCGGTCGCTCCCGGTGAGAACGTCAACGCGAAGGGGGATGACATCGCGGTCGGCGGTGTCGCGGTCCCGAAGGGCACCCTCATCGAACCCCGTCACACGGCGGTCCTCGCTGCCCTCGGTATCTCGGAACTGAAGGTCCGAAAACCCCTGACCGTGGGCATCCTTTCCACCGGCGATGAACTGGTGGACTACACCGAGACCCCGAAGGGGACGGAGATCCGCAACATCAACTCGGTGACCCTCGCCGCCGCTGTGCAGGCGCTGGGGTGCATCGCCAAAACATACCCCATCGTGCCCGACGAAGAGGACGCGCTGCGAGCGGCCATCGACACCGTCCGAAAGGAATGTGACTTCCTCATCGTTTCCGGCGGTTCCTCCGTCGGGGAGCGGGACAACGTGAATCGCGTCCTGTCCTCCTTCGGTGAGGTCTTCTTCCACGGTGTCGCTCTGAAACCGGGCAAGCCCACCATGTTTGCGATGCTCGACGGCGATGTGCCGGCCTTCGGCCTTCCGGGCCATCCGGCCGCCGCGTTCTATACGTTCCATCTGTTCGCGAAACCCGCCATCCTGAAGCGCCGCGGCGCCATCGCCGTGCCCCGCTACGTGGAGGCCGAACTCTCCCAGAAGGTGCCGTCGAACCACGGCCGGGAAGAGATCCTGGGCGTCGCTTTGGAAAACGGCAAAGCCGTTCCGTTGCCGGCGAAGTCCGGCGTCGTCTCCGTCCTCTCGAAAGCGGACGGGACCATTACCATCCCGCGGGACCTCGAAGGCCTCGAACGGGGTACGAAAGTGAAGGTGTTACTGTTTTGAAAAAGTATGAGTTCCTGACCAATATATCGCTGGATGACGCCCGGCAGAAAATGATCGACGCGGTGCGCGCCGCCGACATCCCGGTGGCCACCGAGATGGTCAAAGTCCGGGAAGCCAACAACTGTGTGACGGCCCGCGCCCACTATGCGGTCCGTTCCTCGCCTCACTATGTGGCGAGCGCCATGGACGGCATCGCGGTACTGGCTTCAAAGACCGTCGGCGCCACCGAGGGCAACCCGGTCCGCCTGACTGAAGCGGACTACATCGTCGTCGACACCGGCGACCCGCTGCCGGAGAACACCGACGCGGTCGTCATGATCGAGAACGTCGTCGAGGCAGAGGACGGTGACGTCCTCCTGTACTCCGCCTGCGTCCCCTGGGACAATGTCCGCCAGGTGGGTGAGGACATCTGCATGGGCGATATGATCGTCCCGTCCTACACCGTCATGACTCCCGCCCTTATCGGCGCCTTCATGGCCGCCGGTGTCTACGAGGTCGAGGTCGTGAAGCGCCCGGTCTTCGGTATCATCCCCACCGGCGATGAGATCGTCGACGGCGACGCGGACCTGAAACCCGGCGACATCCCGGAGTTCAACTCCGCCATCTTCTCCGCCATGCTCTCCGACTGGGGTGCCGACGCCATCGTCTACCCGGTCGTCAAGGATAAGGTCGATTTGCTGGAAGCGGCCGTCACCAAAGCCGCCAACGAGTGCGACGCGGTCCTGACCATCGCGGGTTCTTCCGCCGGCCGGGACGACTATACGTCCACCATCCTTTCGAACCTCGGCGAACTGCTGGTCCACGGCATCGCCATCAAACCCGGCAAGCCCGCCGTCCTCGGCATGATCGGCAAGAAGCCCTTCTGCGGCATGCCCGGTTACCCGGTCTCCGGCATCATCGTCATGGAGGAGATCGTCAAGTATGTCTGCGCGCTCCTGACCCACAGAGAGCCGGAGCGGGACGAGACGGTCAAAGCCCAGGTCTCCCGGAAGCTCACGTCTTCCCTCAAGTATGAAGAATTCCTCCGCTGCCGCGTCGCGGAAGTGGACGGCAAAAACATTGCGGTGCCCATGCCGAGAGGCGCGGGCGTCGTCACCGGCTTTGCCAAGGCCGGCGGTCTCTTCGTCGTCGACCAGAACAGTGAAGGCCTCGAAGCCGGTGCCACCGTCGATGTCGCTCTGCAGAGAGACAAGGTGGAACTGGAGAACAGCCTTTCCATCACCGGTTCCCACGATCCGCTGATCGACGAGGCGGCAGACCTGCTCATCCGTCAGGACGAGCGGACCTATGTCGTCTCCTCCCATGTCGGTTCCATGGGCGCCATCATGGCACTTCGTGCCGGTGAGACCGCCCTTGGAGGCATCCACCTGCTGGACGCGGAGTCCGGAGAATACAACAAGGCCTATGTCCGCCAGTACTTCCCGAACGGCGGCGTCACCCTCATCCGCTGTGTCATTCGTCAGCAGGGCCTCATGGTCAAGAAGGGAAACCCGCTGAATATCCAAACAGTGAAGGACCTCATCGGAAAGAAATACGTCAATCGCCAGAAGGGCGCCGGCACCCGCATCCTCCTCGACTATCTGCTCGAGCAGGAGGGCATGACGCCGGACGACATCTACGGCTACACCCGGGAAGAGTACACCCACACGGCTGTCGCCGCGGCGGTCGCGGACGGCGGCGCCGACGCCGGCATGGGCATCTACTCCGCCGCGAAGACCTACGGTCTCGACTTCGTCCCGCTGTGGGATGAGGAGTACGACTTCCTCGTCCGGGACTCCGCTCTGGAGACCCCGGAAGTCCAGCGCTTCCTCGCCGTCCTGAAGAGCGACGAGTTCGCTGCCCGCCTCACCGAAATGGGCGGCTACACTCTGGAAGCGCCCGGCGAAGTCATCCCGGTGTTCGCATAACAAAGGTTCGGTCCTGATGAAAGGAAAAAAAGACTCTCGAGAAATCGAGAGTCTTTTTGTGTTTTGTGATGCGTTTAGTCCAGTTCGTGGATGAACAGGCCGGAGAGGAGCTTCGGCTCGAACCAGGTGGACTTGGGAGGCATGAGAGCGCCGGCGTCGGCGATGGCCATGAGCTGTTCGATGCTGGTGGGGTGCATCGCGAAAGCGATGTCCATGTCGGAGTTGGCTCTCCGCTCGAGTTCCTTGAGGCCGCGGATGCCGCCGACGAAGTCGATGCGGGAGTCCGTACGCGGGTCGGTGATCTCGAGGACCGGGGAAATGAGGTTGTTCTGCAGGACGGAGACGTCGAGGGACGCGACCGGGTCACGCTTGTCGAACGTGCCGTTGCGGGCGATGAGCCGGTACCACTTCCGGTCGAAGTACATGCCGATGTGCCAGGGGCGTTCCGGATGGAACGGACCGTCCATCTCTTCCATGTAGAAGTCGATGCCGATGTCGGCGAACAGTTCGGTGTGGGTCTTGCCCTCCGGGATCTTCGCGACACGGTTGTAGTCCATGATCTCGAGGTCGGAGGAGGGGAAGGCGACAGCGAGGAAGAAGTTGAACTCCTCGTCTCCGGTGTAGTCCGGGTTCTCCTTGCGCTTGTTCTCGCCGACGCGGACGGCGGACGCACAGCGGTGGTGACCGTCAGCGATGTAGAGGGACTCGACGTCCTGGAACAGGGTGCTGAGCTTTCCGGTGACTTCCGGGTCGCAGACGACCCAGCAGCGAGTGTGGACGTCGTCTTCGGTCGTGAAGTCGTAGACCGGAGCCTCGGCTTCTTTCAGACCTTTGATGAGTGCCGTGATGTCCGTGTTCTCCCGATAGGTGAGGAAGATGGGACCGGTGTTGGCGTTACAGGCCGAGACGTGCTTGATGCGGTCGACCTCTTTGGCCGCCAGAGTGTTCTCGTGTTTCTTGATGACCGAGTTCAGGTAGTCATCGATGGACGCACAGCCGACGAGACCGGTCTGGGTGCGGCCGCGCCAGGTCTGCTCCATGATGTAGAAGCCGGGGACGTCGTCCTGCAGGAACACACCGTCCGCCTTCATGTGGCGGAGCTTGGACGAGGCGCGCGCATAAACGGCGTCGTCGTACTTGTAGGTGCTTCTCGGCAGGTCGATCTCGGCTTTGTCGACGTGCAGGAACGAATAGGGTTTGTCCTTGACATACTCACGGGCCTCTTCACCGCTGTAAACGTCATAGGGGAGCGCCGCGACTTTGTCGGCGAGCTCCGCGGTGGGGCGGACGGCCCGGAACGGACGGAAGGTGGACATGGATTCTCCTCGCAATCTTCCTGATAGATAGTATATTGATACATTAAAAATTCCGCTAGATTATACCAAAGGACCTGTAAAACGGCAATAGGGAGCAGTTAAAATGACTGTTTCCCTGAATGGAACCCGAAAACGGTCAAAAGCAGTCAAAACAAGAGCGAAATCTTGGGGGATATCACAAGAAAACAGGCTGCCAATGGTTACTTTTGAACGAACTTTGTTGAAATCGGTCAAAACCGATTGTATCTTGTTCGGCAAAAGCTTATAATGTAAGCAGAAGAAAGAGGTGACACAAGATGTCAATGCTGACCCAGCAGCGCCATGAAGCCATCCTTCATCAGCTGCAGGAGAAAGGTGCCGTCTCGGTCACCGAACTGACCGAGCAGCTGAATACCTCCGAGAGCACCATCCGGAGAGACCTTCTGGCCCTCGACCGCATGGGGAAACTCCACCGGGTCCACGGCGGTGCCACACAGACGAACCGTCAGTTCCTCCTCAGCGAGGACGACATCGATGAGAAGATTTCGAAGAATATCGACGAGAAACGGCTCATCGCCAAATACGCTGCGGAGCAGGTCCAGCCCGGAGACTTCGTCTTCCTCGACGCCGGCACCACGACACTGCTCATGATCGATTACCTGAAACCGGAGGACGCGACCTTCGTCACGAATGGCATCGTCCACGCAAGGGAGCTGGCCCGTCGCGGGTTCCGCGCCATCATCCTCGGCGGCGAACTGAAAGCCGTCACGGAAGCGGTCGTCGGACTGGCCGCCGCTCAGAACCTGAACCAGTACAACTTTTCCAAAGCGTTCATCGGCACGAACGGCGTCTCCGCCAAGTTTGGCTACACGACCCCGGACACCGATGAAGCCTTCCTGAAGTCCGCCGCCATCGACCGGAGCTTCGTCTCCTACGTCCTGGCTGACTCCAGCAAGTTCGGAAAAGTCTCCACCGTCACATTCGGAACGCTCAACAGTTCCGCCATCATAACAGACCATTTACCCGACCAGCGGTACGCCGAACAGACCGTCGTCAAGGTGGTAGGGAAGTAAAGGAGGTCACGCACTATGGTATATACCGTTACTCTGAACCCGGCGCTCGACTACGTCATGCGCTGCGACTACGTCGGTTCGGAGGACATCAACCGGGCGAAGTCCGCAGAGATCCTTCTCGGCGGCAAGGGCATCAATGTGTCCGTCGTCCTGTCCCGTCTCGGCATCCCGACCAAAGCCATCGCGCTGGCGGCGGGGTTCACCGGACATGAGCTCGAACGCCTCGTGCAGGCAGAGGGCATCGAGACCGAGTTCGTCTATCTCGAACACGGCACCACCCGCATCAACGTGAAACTCTTCGCACAGGAACAGTTCGATGTGAACGCTCCCGGCCCGGAGGTTTCCGACAAGGACATCGAGGCCCTGTTCGCGGTCCTCGACAAGCTGGGAGAGGGCGATGTACTGGTCCTCGCCGGCGCAGTCCCCGGAAGCTGCCCCGAAGATATTTACGAACGCATCCTGAAACGGCTCGACGGCCGCGGCATCAAGTTCGTCGTCGACACCACGGGCGAAGGCCTCCTGAAGGTCCTGCCCTACAAGCCGTTCCTCATCAAGCCGAACCACCACGAGATCTCCGAACTCTTCCACGACGACGTTAAGTCCACCGATGTCGAGAAGATCGAGAAATATGCCCGCAAGCTCCAGGAAATGGGCGCGGTCAACGTGCTCGTCTCCCGCGGCAGCAAGGGTGCCACCCTGGTCGATGAGACCGGCGCGGTCAACTCGGAGGGCATTGCGAAGGGCAACGCCATCAACAATGTCGGCTGTGGCGATTCGATGGTCGCGGGCTTCGTGGCCGGCTATGAAACGAAACACGACTATCGCTATGCTCTGAAACTCGGCTCTGCTGCCGGCGGCGCCTCCGCCTTCAACGACGGACTGGCTCCCGGAGAGCAGATTTGGGAAGTCTATCACAACTGCTTCGAGGAATCCTGAACCAGCAGTTGAATGGAATATATTTTATAGGAATCTGTATCGAGAAAAGAGGGTAAAACTATGAGGATCAAAGATCTGCTCAAAGTAGAAGCCATCGAGCTCGGCGTCAGTGCTGCTTCGAAGGAAGCCGCCATCGACACGCTCGTTGCGCTCCACGACAAAGTGGGCAACCTGGCTGACGTGGGAGGCTACAAAGCAGCCATCCTGAAGCGTGAGTCCGAGAGCACCACTGCCATCGGCGAAGGCCTGGCCGTCCCGCACGCCAAGACCGTTGCCGCCAAACACCCGGGTCTTGCCGCCATCACCGTTCCGGACGGCGTCGACTATGATGCTCCCGACGGACAGCCGGCAACGCTCCTGTTCATGATCGCCGCTCCGGAAGGCGCCGGCGACGCCCACCTGGAGATCCTCTCCAGACTGATGGTCATGCTCATGGACCCGGACTTCGGTGCCGCTCTTCGTGCCGCAAAGACTCCGGAAGAGTTCCTGGACATCATCAACAAGCAGGAAGCTGCGAAATATCCTGAGGAAGAACCGAAGGAAGTGGCTCCGAAGAAGAAAGTCGCCGCTGTCGCTGCCACCGCAGCCGCCGGTGCCGCTGCAGCCGCTGCTGCCGCAGGTCCCCGCGTCGTCGCTGTCACGGCATGCCCGACCGGCATTGCTCACACTTACATGGCCGCCGAAGCCCTTGAAAAGAAAGCCGCAGAGATGGGCATTCCGATCAAGGTCGAGACCAACGGTTCCGGCGGCGCCAAGAACGTCCTGACCGCAGAAGAGATCGCCGGTGCTGACGGCGTCATCATCGCGGCGGACAAGAATGTCGAAATGGCCCGTTTCGATGGCAAGCACCTTGTCAAAGTCCCGGTCGCCGACGGCATCCACAAAGCAGAAGAACTCATCACCAAGGCCACCAGCGGCCAGGCTCCTGTCTACAAAGCAGAAGCCGGTGCTGCCACGGAAGAGGCTGCGTCTGACGACGAGAGCACCTGGAGAAAGGTCTACAAACACCTCATGAACGGTGTTTCCCACATGCTTCCCTTCGTCGTTGGCGGCGGTATTCTCATCGCCCTGTCCTTCCTGTTCGACACCATTTACTGTGCACGCAACGGCCTGCCTTACGGCTCCGACTTCGGCGGCATGACCGCCCTCTCCGCCTGGTTCAACTCCATCGGCGGCGCGGCCTTCGGCTTCATGCTTCCCGTCCTTGCCGGCTTCATCGCCATGTCCATCGCTGACCGTCCCGGCCTTGCAGTCGGTTTTGTCGGCGGTTACCTCGCCAAGATCGGCGCTACCTGGGCTGCTCCCGGCGGCCAGGACGTCTCCGCCGGTTTCCTTGGCGCTCTGCTCGCCGGTTTCCTTGCCGGTTTCATCGTCAACTGGCTGAAGAAACTCACCTCCAAGTTCCCGCAGTCCCTGGATGGTATCCGCCCGATGCTGATCTATCCGCTGCTCGGATGCGCGATCATCGCCGCCGTCATGTGTACGGTCGACCCGGTCATGATCGCCATCAACAACGGCATCTCCACCTTCCTGAACTTCCTGTACGCCAAGAACCTCATCGTTCTTCTCGGTCTCCTGCTCGGCCTCATGATGGCCACCGACATGGGCGGCCCCATCAACAAGGCGGCTTACCTCTTCGGTGTCGGCATGCTGTCCCTCGGTACGGACGCCGGTTACCTGATGATGGCCTGCGTCATGATCGGCGGCATGGTTCCTCCCATCGCCATCGCCATGGCCTGCCAGTTCTTCCCCCAGAAGTTCACGAAACAGGAACGCTCCACCGCTGCGACCAACTATGTCATGGGTCTCTCCTTCATCACCGAAGGTGCCATCCCGTTCGCAGCTTCTGACCCCGCACACGTCATTCCTGCCATGATGGTCGGCTCCGGTGTCGCCGGTGCTCTCTCCGCACTCTTCAAGTGCACGCTCATGGCTCCCCACGGCGGTATCTTCGTCTTCGCCACGGTCGGCAGATGGTACTTCTACCTCATCGCCCTCGCAGCCGGTGCTCTTGCCGGTATGGCGATGCTCGGCCTCCTGAAGAAGGACATCGTCTCCAAGGAAGAGATCGAAGCGGAAAAAGCTGCTGCCAAAGCAGAAAAAGCGAAAAAGGCGTAAATCGCCATGGAATACTACCATAGAAGGAGAAATGCAACATGGTATCTCAGACTGTCAAAGTTATCAACAAGGAAGGCTTCCACATGCGCCCCGCGAACTACTTCATCAAAGAGATGAGCGCGTTCCAGAGCACCGTCACCTTCAACTTCAACGGCAAAGATGTCAATGGTAAATCCATCATGAACATCATGGCTGCCTGCATCAAGTTCGGCGCTGAACTTGAGATCAAGTGCGAAGGTCCCGATGAAGAAGCCGCTCTTGCAAAGGCCGTCGAACTCGTCGAGTCCGGTCTGGGCGACGCAGAATAACCTGTATACGCCGGAAGGCCCCCGAAACGGGGGCCTTTCTTTTTTACACTTATAATTAAAAGTTGTACATAGAACGCGGGCAAAAAAACTGGGAACATTGTCTAAACTGTGCATTTCTTTTTTGTGAATATTGCTCTATAATGAATGCAAAATGACGAAAGGAGTTCTCGTATGGCAGAGAGACGCATCCCGTTCGAAGAAGTCGACCTCATCTCCGGACTGTTCGGCAGTTTTGACAGCAACATCCGGATCCTCGAGGACGAATATCATGTGACAGCCGTGAATCGCGGCGGTGAGCTCAAGCTGACCGGTGACGATGAAGCGAAGGTCGAGGCGGCAGCTCGTGCCGTACAGGGGATGCTGGTCCTTTTGAAGAAGGGCGAACAGCTGAACGAGCAGAACATCCACTACGTCATTTCCATGGTGAACGAAGGCGCGGACCGCAAGCTTTCGAAACTGATGGCGGACGCCATCTGTATCACCTCCCGCGGCAAGCCCGTCAAGGCGAAGACCCTCGGTCAGGAAGCCTACGTGGAAGCAATTCGGGACAACACCGTCGTCTTTGGCATCGGTCCTGCCGGTACCGGTAAAACTTACCTTGCCGTCGCCATGGCCGTGAAGGCCTTCAAAGCCAAAGAAGTCAACCGTATCATACTGACAAGACCCGCCGTGGAAGCGGGGGAGAGCCTCGGCTTTTTGCCCGGCGACCTCCAGCAGAAGGTCGACCCCTACCTGCGACCCCTCTACGATGCCCTCTTCGACATGCTCGGCGCCGAGAGTTTCCAGAAACAGCTCGAGCGCGGCAGCATCGAAGTGGCACCGCTCGCTTACATGCGCGGCAGAACTTTAGATGACAGCTTCATCATCCTCGATGAAGCCCAGAACACCACCTCCGAACAGATGAAGATGTTCCTCACCCGTCTCGGTTCGAACTCGAAGGCCGTCGTCACCGGCGACGTCACCCAGATCGACCTGCCGGGCGGCAAGAAGTCGGGACTCAAGGAAGTCACCCGCATCCTGAAGGGCATCGACGGCATCACCACCGTTTACTTCAATGAGAAGGACGTTGTCCGTCACCATCTCGTCCAGGAGATCGTCAAGGCATATGATCGCTATGCCGAGCGGCAGGAAAAAGACGCCGCGAAGAAGAGCCACAAGAAATAAGGAGGAATGTCCCGTGGCAAAGAAAGTCAAAGTCGTCATCACCAACGATCAGAAAACCGTCAAGGTCCCGAAGGGCCTTCGTCTGCTCATTCGCCGCTGCTGCACCGCAGTGCTCGTCATGGAAGAATTCAAGGAAGACGCGGAAGTTTCCATCAAGATCGTCGACAACGAGCAGATCCGTGAACTCAACAAGACCTACCGCAACATCGACAAGGAGACCGACGTCCTGTCGTTCCCCCTCGGCGTTGACGGTGTTTACGATATGAACCTGTCCACCGGAGAAGCCCAGCTGGGCGACATCGTCCTGTCCCTCGAAAAAGCGATGGAACAGGCCGAGCGCTACGGTCACTCCCTCGACCGCGAAGTCGGCTACCTCACGGTCCACTCCATGCTCCACCTGCTTGGCTACGACCATGAGAACGGCGGCCTCGAGATGGTCCGCATGAGAGAGAAGGAAGAGAAGGCTCTCACGGAGCTCGGCCTGCGCCGGGACGGCAACTACTATATGGAGGATGAGGCGTAAATCGCCCGCACATACATGGAGACAAAAACTGCGTTCGTCGCGATCGTCGGCTGCCCCAACGTGGGCAAGTCCTCGCTCCTGAACAAAATGCTCGGGCAGAAGGTGGCCATCGTGTCCGCCAAGCCCCAGACCACACGCACCCGCATCATGGGCGTCCTCACCGAGGACGAGACCCAGCTCGTGTTCACCGACACCCCCGGCTACCACCGCCCGAAGAACAAACTCGGCGAGAAGATGGTCAAGGCGGTCATCGACGGCATCGACGGGGTCGACGCGGCCCTGCTGGTCGTGGAACCGGAAAAAGAGGACGACGAAGTCCTGCGCCCGGCGGAAGCGGAACTGCTGAAGAAGATCAAACGGGAGAACATCCCCTGCGTTCTCGTCATCAACAAGATCGACACGGTCGCCGAGAAGGAACTGCTCGCGGTCCGCATCGCGGAACTCATGCAGCTCCACGACTTCGAAGCCATCGTCCCCACGTCCGCCGTGAAGGGGGAAGGGGTCGATGAAGTCATCGCGGAACTGGGCAAACTCGCCCAGGAGTCCCCGCACTTCTTCCCGGATGACGCGCTCACCGACCAGCCCGAACGGGTCATCGCCGCGGAGATCATCCGTGAGAAGATGCTCCGGCTCCTCGACCGGGAAGTGCCCCACGGCATCGCGGTCAGCATCGAACAGATGCACGAGCGGGAAGACGGCAGCGGCATCGTCGACATCGACGCCACCATCTACTGCGAGAAGGAGAGCCACAAGGGCATCGTCATCGGCAAGAAGGGCGCCATGCTCAAGAAGATCTCCACCTACGCCCGCGAGGACATGGAGAAGTTCTTCGACTGCCACATCAACCTGCAGTGCTGGGTCAAGGTCAAGGAAGGCTGGAGAGACCGCGAGGGACTCATCCACAACTTCGGCCTCGATTAAAGAGAATAGAAACGCCTGTGGAAGACGGTTTGTCATCCGCAGGCTTTTTATATATAATATTTTGCAGTAAACAACAGGAGGTGAGCGCTGTGAACATCGAGACCGACGGTCTGGTCATCAAGACCCAGAAGATCGGGGAGAGCGATACGCTGATCACCGTTCTGACGTCGAAGTACGGGCTCATCCGTGCCTTTGTCCGGCGCTCGACGGCCGTGAAGAGCAACATGCTCGCGACGACCCAGCTCCTTTCCTACAACGACTTTGTTTTCTACAAGGGGAAGAACTCCTACTCCGTGACGAGCGCCACCCCGAAGGCGTCGTTCTTCAAACTGAACGAGGACATCGACGCAATGGCGATCGGATTCTACCTCGCAGAACTGTTCGGCGAGCTGGCGCCGGAGAACCATGAGTCCGAGGACCTCCTGAAGCTGCTTCTGAACTCTCTCTACCTGATGGCGGAAAAGAAACGTCCGCCGGTGCAGGTGAAGGCGGTCGCGGAACTGCGGGCCCTCTCGAACTCCGGGTACATGCCGAACCTTGTCGCCTGTGAGAACTGCGGCACCTACGAATCCGACCCCATGTTCTTCAACCCGGCCTCCGGCCTCCTGTTCTGCTCGAACTGCGGCGGCCCGGCGGACGGCATGCAACTGTCCCTGTCTGCGGTGACCGCCATGCGGTTCATCTGCTACAGCGAGGAGAAGAAGGTCTTCAACTTCTCGCTCTCCGACGAAGCGATGCTGGAACTGTCCCAGGCGGCAGAGCAGTTCACGCTGCAGCAGACCGGCCGAAGCTTCAAGACATTAGACTTCTATAAAAGTTTACCGAAAGGATAAAAGCGAAAAGGACGCATGGGCGTCCGGGGTCCCTCGAAGAGGGGGTTCGGCTGGCGGACGACCAGGCGGAGCTTTTCGCTTGAACACTGAAATGAACAAACATTACCTCGCACTTGACTACGACAAGGTCCTCGCCATCCTCGAGACCTTCGTGCAGTCTGCCGACGCCAAAGAACTGGCGCGGGAACTGCAGCCGGAGACCTCGCTGAAGGCGGCGGAACGTCTGCTGCAGGAGACGCTGGACGCGCACATGCTGCTCGCGAAGTACGGCGGTCCCTCCTTTGGCGGCCTCGTGAATGTGAACAACAAGATGTACATCGCCGCAACGGGCGGTGTCCTGTCCATGGGCGAACTGCTGTCGGTGGGCTCGACCCTGCGCGCCATCCGGGGCCTCTCGGACTGGTACTCCTCCTGCGAAGGCGTGGACACCACCCTGTCCGCGTACTTCTACACGATGACTCCGCAGAAGTACCTCGAAGACCGCATCTTCACGTCCATCCTGTCGGAGGACCGCATGGCGGACAACGCGTCGGCGGAACTCAAGGACATCCGGCGGAAGCTGCGCCAGCAGGAGATGAAGATCCGCGACCAGCTCGACCGGATCATCCATTCGTCCCATTACTCGACCATCCTGCAGGACGCCATCGTCACCATGCGCAACGGCCGGTACGTCGTACCTGTCAAGCGGGAGCATAAGGGCGATGTCGCGGGCATCGTCCAGGACACCTCGGACTCCGGCGCCACCGTGTTCATCGAGCCCATGTCTGTCGTCGAGGCGAACAACGAGATCCGCGTGCTGCTCGGCAAGGAGCGGGAGGAGATCGAGCGGATCCTCGCCGACCTGTCGGACCAGGCCGGAGCCATCTACAGTGAAACGAAACAGAGCTACGAGAGCGGCATCTACCTGGACCTGGTCTTCGCCAAGGCCCAGATGGCCTACTCCATGAAGGCCGCCGCTCCGCTCCTCAACGATACCGGCATCATCGACCTCCGGGAAGCGCGGCATCCGCTGATCGAGCCGCACAAGGTGGTCAAGACCAACATCCGACTCGGCGATGAATTCGACACGCTGGTCATCACCGGCCCGAATACCGGCGGTAAAACGGTGTCCATCAAGACGCTCGGCCTCATGTCCCTGATGGCGGCCTCCGGGTTCATGCTCCCGGTCGCGGACCGCAGCAAGATGTGCATCTTCGAGTCGGTCTATGCGGACATCGGCGATGAACAGTCCATCGAACAGTCCCTGTCGACGTTCTCGTCCCACATGACGAATATCGTAGACATCCTGAAGAACGCGAACGAAAAGTCCCTCGTCCTCATCGACGAGCTGGGCGCCGGCACCGACCCTGTCGAGGGCGCGGCGCTGGCCATGGCGGTCCTCGAGCGCCTGCACCTGCAGGGCGCAAAGGTCGCCGCCACCACGCACTATGCCGAACTGAAAGCCTACGCACTGGAGACGAACCGTGTGGAGAACGCCTCTTGCGAATTCGATATCAATACCCTGTCGCCGACCTACAAGCTCCTCATCGGAGCGCCCGGGCGGTCCAACGCGTTCGCCATCTCGGAGCGCCTCGGCCTGTCCTCCGATGTCGTCGACCGCGCGAAGGAACTGGTCTCGGAAGAGAACTCCCGGTTCGAACGGGTCGTCGAGACCCTCGAGCAGAGCCGTGCCGCCCTCGACGAGGAGCGGGAAGAGGCCGACCGGATGACCCGGGAAGCGCGCGAGGCTCGCGACAAGGCGGAGGAAGTCAAGAACTCCGTCGAAGCCATGCGCGACGCCGAACTGGAGAAGGCCAGAGCCGAGGCCGAGAAGATCCTCGACAAGGCCCGCAGAGAAGCGGCGTTCTTCATGGACGACCTCGAAAAACTGAAGAAGGAGCGCAAACGCGCCGCGGACCTCGCCCAGGTCTCGGCCGACGCGAAGCGGACCATCCGCAAACACGAAGACGCGCTCTATGACATCACACGGCCCATCGCCGCGGAAGAGGAAGAAGATGACTACGAACTGCCTCGACCTCTGCAGATCGGTGACAGTGTCCTCGTCAAGGACCTCGGTCCTGCCATGGTATCGGCCCTGCCGGACAAGCGGGGACAGGTCGAAGTGACGGCCGGCATCCTGAAGACCCGCGTCGACATCGGGCGCATCCGCCTCGACGACCAGAAGCGGGCCCAGAAGGCGCAGAACGCCGAACGGAAGCAGGAGCGTCGCCGGACCGGCGGCTCCCACAGCGGCACCTTCCAGACCAAGGCATCCGGAAAGGTGGAGACCTCGGTCGACCTGCGCGGCATGACCCAGGAAGAGGCCATCATGACCCTCGACCGGTTCCTCGACCTTCAGATCCGCTACGGCGTCGACTCCTTCACGGTCATCCACGGCAAGGGCACCGGCGCGCTGCGCAAAGCGGTCAAGCGCTATCTCGACAACAATAAACGCGTGAAGTCCCACCGCCTCGGCGCCTACGGCGAAGGCGAGGACGGCGTGACCATCGTAAACCTGAAATAACAAAAACCTCGGCAACGCCGAGGTTTTCTTTTGGTGTCGTTATTCTTCTTCCGGGTACGTCATGCCCCAGGACTTCCGGATATCGGTCATGAGATCCATGACGTCTTTCGTGTAGTCGAGGCGCATCCGGGCCGCGTCGCCCGTACGGATCGCCTCTTCCATGTCTTCGACTTCATAAAGCAGGGCATTGGTCGTGTCGCCGGCTTCGATGGTCTCCGTAAGCCCGTCTTCGGCGTAGGTGATCTCCGCTTTCATGCCGCGGGGGTATTCCATCATGGTGACGTATCCCTTGTCGAAAACGACCGTCCCGCGTTTGGGCTGCTTGGCGTGAAGCGAAAGCAGAACCGTGGCCATCTCCTCTTCCGCATTCTTCAGAAGGATGCTCGCCTGTTCATCCACACCGGTCTCCGCGAACTTCACCTGTGAGACCACTTCGGTGGGACAGGAGGAGAAGAACATGCGGCAGAAGGAAAGCGCGTAGACCCCGATGTCCAGCATGGCACCCCCGGCGAGGTCCCGGTTGAAGAACCGGTTGCACATATCATATTCTTTATAACTGCCGAAGTTCATCTGGATGAGACGAAGGGGACCGAGGTCGCCTGCTTCCACTTTCGTCAACAACTCTTTATAGATCGGCATGTGATAGATCGTCATGGCCTCCGCCAGGATGACGTGGTTCTCCTCCGCCAGCCGGACGGCTTCGTCCAGTTCTTCGGAATTGAGGGTGATGGACTTCTCGCAGAGTACATGCTTCCCGGCCGCCAGCGCTTTCCGCAGATAACGGATGTGGGTGTTATGGGGCGTGGAGATGTAGATGACGTCGACCTCCGGGTCTTCGAACACATCTTCCATGTTGTCATAAACTTTTGAGACGCCGTACTTCTCCGCAAACGCGACGGCTTTGTCGTAAGTGCGGTTGGCGACGGAATAGAGCACATCGCCTCTGCCGGCCAGCGCTTCGGCCAGCTCGTTTGCGATGACGCCGGTCCCGAGGGACGCCCAGTGGAGTTTTGCCATGAAAGGACCCTTCTTTCCGGAAAATGAGTTATAATATAATTATACCATAGAACCCAACGGTCAGGAGGAACGATATGATTTATATTGGTGCGCATGTTTCCGTGGCGAAGGGCTGGGAAGCCATGGGGAAGACCACGCTGGAACTCGGGGGCGATACGTTCGCGTTTTTCCTGCGCAGTCCCAGAGGAGGCGCCGCGAAGCCGGTCGTACCGGAAGACGCCGCGGCCCTGCGGTCGATCGTTCGGGAACATGAATTCGGCCTCATCGTTGCCCACGCACCCTATACCATGAACCTGTGCGCCGTGAAAGAGTATGTGGTCGAGCATGCCGAGGACGTCTTCCGGGGCGATTTACAGAACCTCGAAGACTATCTGCCCGGGCAGTACATGAACTTCCACCCGGGCAGTCATGTGGGGCAGGGCGTGGACGCGGCCATCTCGCGGATCGCGGACGCTCTGAACCGCCTCATGGACCCCGGCCAGTCGACGACCATCCTGCTCGAGACCATGGCCGGAAAAGGCAGCGAAGTGGGCCGTTCTTTTGAGGAACTCCGGGCCATTCTGGACCTCGTGAAGCCGGACCTGCAGGACCGCATGGGCGTTTGTCTCGACACGTGCCACGTGTGGGACGCCGGATATGACCTCTCGGACCTCGATGCGGTCCTCGATGAATTCGACGCCGTCCTCGGCCTCGAACGGCTCAAAGCCATCCATCTCAACGACTCCAAGAATCCCTGCGGCGCCCACAAAGACCGCCATGAAAAACTGGGGCAGGGGCACATTGGTAATGACGTCCTGAAGTCCGTCGTGACTCACCCGAAGTTACAGGGACTGCCGTTCATCCTGGAAACGCCGAACGAACTGGCCGGCTATAAAGCAGAAATCAAAACCATTCGCAGCTGGATGATCTGATCCATGAGTTCCGGTCGGAGGACCGGAATTCTATTTTGAAAAACTTGTAATAAAAGTATTGACAAGTTGAGAGAACCGTGCTATAGTATTGCCTGTAAGAACAAACATTACAAGTTGAATCAAGGAGGTACTCATTATGAAACTCGCAGTTGTAGCTGCAACCGGAAAAGCAGGCAGACTCATTGTCAAAGAAGCAAAAGAGAGAGGCTTTGAGGTCACCGCGTTCGCACGCCGCGAAGCGGAGATCGACGGGGCAGACGCCGTCATCGTCAAAGATATTTTTGACCTGACCAAAGAAGATCTTGCCGGATTCGATGCGGTCGTCGACGCGTTTGGCGCCTGGACCGAGGATGTCCTGCCGCTTCACAGCACGACGCTCTCGCATCTTTGCGACATCCTTTCCGGGACGGATACCCGTCTTCTGGTCGTCGGCGGCGCCGGCTCCCTGTATGTGGATCCGGAACACACCGTTTGCGTCTCGGACGGCCCGGATTTCCCCGACATCTTCAAACCGCTGGCGACCGCCATGGCAAAGGCCCTCGGTGAACTCCGCGAGCGGAACGATGTCAAATGGACCTACATCAGCCCGGCCGGCGACTTCCAGGCGGAAGGCGAACGCTCCGGAAAATACATCCTCGGCGGCGAAGAACTGACGCTCAACGACCGCGGGGAGAGCATCATGTCGTATGCGG
>R21__coassemble_153_pt1 | contig 57827 bp, 70 predicted proteins | sample R21__metabat2_low_PE_053 | metagenome-assembled genome bin R21 | reverse complement strand
GGCCAGGTTCTTCTTCCTTTTCTCGTTTGCGCGCTGCTCAGCAGACTTGGAACCAAGCAGGCCGGTACCGCCGATCATAAATACTTTTTTCATGGGCGATGCATCTCCTTTTGTTTCATTTCATTCGGCCGCGGTGAACCGCGACTCATTCGTACATTTACAATTTTATTATACGGGTACAACAAAGTCAATTGCACCTCTCGTACATCATTTTGCCAGAATGTCGAGTTTCGAGAAAAGTTTTTTACTAAGGTCAGGCAGAAGTTTCCGCAAGCGATTTACAGCCGTCAGGGAACGCCATTCTTTATTGAAATAAAGTGCTTATTATGGTAAAATCGACATAAGCGTTTGCGTATTACGGGGCATTTTTGTGGAATTTATCCATCGCCCCACAATATCTAGTATTACAGACCGAGGAGGAATCCAATATGAAAACCTACAACTCAACCAACATCCGCAACATTGCGGTTGCGGGTCATGCCGGACGTGGTAAGACCACTCTGTGTGAAGCCATGCTGTACACGGCAGGCGCCACCAAGCGCCTCGGTAAAGTGGCAGACGGCACCACCGTCATGGACTATGACCCGGAAGAGAAGAAACGTCAGGCCTCTCTGCAGAGTGCCGTTGCGTGCCTTGAATGGAATGACGTCAAGATCAACCTGATCGACACTCCCGGTCTTTTCGATTTCGCCGGCGGCCTCTCGGAAGCGGCCCGCGCAGCCGGCTGCATGCTCATCGTCATGGACGCTGAGCGCACCTCTTATGACGTCGGCGCCGAAAAGGCATTCAACGCGGCAGAAGTCCGCAACCTGTCCAAGATCTTCGTCATCAACAAGACCGACGCCGAGAACGCCAACTTCGGTAACGTCTTTGAGCTGATGCAGGAAGTCCACGGCAACAAGCTCTGCCCGGTCGTCGTCCCGCTCATCGAAGAAGGTCAGGTCCGTTACCTCGTCAACCTGTCCCAGAACAAGTGCTACGAGTACAAGGACGGCAAGTCGGTCGAAGTCGACATGCCCGAGTCCGAGAAGCTCGACACCTACAGAGACATGTTCAATGAAGCCGTTGCCACCACCAGTGACGAGCTCATGGAAAAATATTTCGAAGGCGAACCCTTCACCGAAGTCGAAGCGCTGACCGGCCTTCTCGAAGGCGTCACCAACGGCGACATCTATCCCGTTTATGCCTGCGCCGCCGACAAGCTCGAAGGCATCGACCAGCTGCTGAACGGCCTCGTCAACCTCGGCCCGAGCGCGAGCTCCAAGACCGGTGAGACCGCCACGGACAAAGACGGCAACGAAGTCGAACTGCCCTGCGACCCGAACGGCCCGCTCGCAGCCATCTGCTTCAAGACCATCGCCGACCCGTTCGTCGGTAAAATGTCCTTCATCAAAGTCATTTCCGGCACCATCAAGGCCGACACGCCCTGCTACTGCGCACGCACCGGCGAGTCCGAGCGTATGGGCAAGATCTCCATTCCTCACGGCGGCACGCTGGAGGACAGCACCGAGATCACCGCGGGCGACATCGCTGTCGTCACGAAGCTCACCGGCATCAAGACCGGCGACACCATCACCGCGGCTTCCAACCCGCTGACCCTGAAGGGCCTCACTGTCCCGACCCCCTGCTACTCCCTCGCTGTTTCCGCGAAGAAGAAGGGCGAAGAGGACAAGATCGCCTCCGGCCTTGCCCGTCTCATGGAAGAAGACCCGACCATCTCCTTCGGCACCAACAAGGAGACCAAGGAGCAGGTCCTCTCCGGCCAGGGCGAACAGCACATCGACTTCATCGTCGGCAAACTGAAGAGCAAATTCGGCGTCGACGTCGAACTGAAAGCTCCGAAAGTCGCTTATCGTGAAGCCATCCGCAAGACCGTCCAGGTCCAGGGCAAACATAAGAAACAGTCCGGCGGCCACGGCCAGTACGGTGACGTCTGGATCCGCTTCGAGCCCACCACCGAGCCCGGCCTCCAGTTCTCCGAAGAGGTCTTCGGTGGCTCCGTCCCGAAGAACTTCTTCCCGGCCGTCGAAAAGGGCCTTCAGGACTCCATCGAGAAGGGCGTTCTCGCCGGTTACCCGATGGTCGGTCTGAAAGCCGTCCTCTACGATGGTTCCTACCACCCCGTCGACTCCTCCGAAATGGCCTTCAAGACCGCCGCGTCCCTGGCCTACAAGAAGGGTGTCGCGGAAGCCGACCCGGTCCTCCTCGAGCCGATCCTCAACGTTGAGATCACCGTCCCGGACGACAACATGGGCGACATCATGGGCGACGTCACCAAACGTCGCGGCCGTGTCCTCGGCATGGAACCCGTCGAAGGCTCCAGAGGTCTTCAGAAGCTGACCGCCGAAGTCCCGGAAGCTGAGCTGTCCGACTTCCCGACCATGCTTCGCTCCACCACCAAGGGCCGCGGTTCCTTCCTTACCTCCTTCGCGCGGTATGAAGAGGTCCCCGGCAACGTGGCTCAGAAGATCATTGAAGAGGCCAACGCCGAATAAGCACAAAGTTAACAGGAGCTCCGTCTTTTCGACGGAGCTCTTTTGTGTTACAATGTGCGGTAGAATGAAGAGCAGGAGGAACGGCAATGCTGACGGCAGTCGTTTATACCGGGAACACCGGCTTTACGGAGAAATATGCGAACTGGGTAGCGAACCAGCTCAAGTGTGACCTCTTCCGACTGGAAGACGTCACCATCGACGACCTCAAACAGTACCCCCTCGTCGTCTTCGGCGGCTGGGTCAAAGGCGGTCTCATCCAGGGCCTCGACGAACTGCGGGGCAAGGTCCGCGGCAAGTACATCGTCTTCGCCGTGGGAGCCCTTCCGAAGCGGGGCGGCGACGCCGTCGGGTTCCGGAAGAAAAACGGTCTCGAAGATGTCCCGACCTTCTATTTCGAGGGCGGCCTCCGCTGGTACCGTCTGACCGAAGGCCAGAAAGCGGCGCTCCTCATGTACCAGGACACGCTTCGCATGTTCGACTACCACAAGCTCTCCTCCAACGAACAGTTCTTCCTCAACAACATCGGCCGCACCTTCGACCACTCGAGTCTCGACGGCGTCAAGGAGCTGACCGACTTCCTCGAGTCCGAGCGGGGACAGAAACTGACGGCGGACTGAGGCACATCGCCAAAAAGAATACCAAAACAAAAAGACACCGCACGAAGTGTGCAGTGTCTTTTTTCGTTTCTACTCAGTGGATGGCTCAGTAGTTTTCGATGGGCCGGGTGGGTTGCAGGATGGTGCAGAGCAGTTCGAAACTCTCTTTCTTGAAGTCGAAGCCGCCGTCCATCTGGGTCCAGCGGATGTCGACGCCGACGGCGCTGTTGTAGACCGCCTTCACGATGTGGAACGGCTCTGCCATGTTTTTGATCTCGCCCATGCGCTGCATTTTCCCGACGAGGGAGATGAAGACCTTGACGGTCTCCGGCTGCTGGTCCGGGTCGTCCGAGAAGAAGTTGATCTGCTGGACGTTCTGCATGGAGATGGTGGCGAGGAGCTTCGGGCCATAGGAGATGTGGCGCTCGATGTCGATCTTCAGAAGCTCCCAGAACTGCTCGAGGGGAGAGTCGTACTCCAGCATGATCTGCGGGAAACGGCGCTGTTTTTCGTCGTCGTCCGTGAAGTAGGTTTCCCCGAACACCTCGTCCCGGTTGTGGAAGTAGAGGTAGAACGTGTTCTTTGAAATGCCGGCCTCGTCGCAGATCTCCCGAACGGTCACATTCGAGGGACCGTTTTCCTTGGCCAGTTTGATGGATGCTAAGATGATGTTTTTGCGGGTGATTTCTGGTTTGCCCATATCAGCTGACCTCCTTGGGAACATAATAGTACTCTTACGCCATTATAGTACATGAAAAGCAGGACAAATGCAAGGAAATGTCCATTTTTATCAAAATAAAAAGAAACTCCCGACCAGTGTCGGGAGTTGTTATTGGGCGATTTACGCCTTGGCCTTCATTTCTTCGATGTACTGTTGCGCAAACATGGACGACACGGCACCATCCGCGGCGGCCGTGACGACCTGGCGCATGGGCTTCGTCCGGATGTCGCCGACGGCGAAGACACCGGGGACGGACGTCCGGGTGGTCTCGTCGGCTTCGATGTAGCCGGAACCGTCCACCGCGACCGCTCCGTTCAGGAACTCCGTGTTCGGGACACGGCCGACGGAGACGAAGAGGGCTTCGGACTCGAGGAAGCGGGTCTCGTCGGTCTTGACGTTCTTCACGGTGACACCCTTGAAGCCGCCTTCGACGTCGACGCTCTCGACGACGCTGTTCAGGACGGGTTCGATGTTCGTGGCTTCCGCGACGGCGTCCGCATAGAACTTCTCGGCGCGGTACTGGTCTCTGCGGTGGATGAGGTAGACCTTTTCGCAGAGGCGGGAGAGGAGCAGGGCGTCTTCGAGGGCGGTGTTGCCGCCGCCGACGAGGGCCACGGTCTTTCCCTTGAAGCGCATGCCGTCACAGGCCGCACAGTAGTGGATGCCTTTGTCGGCGAGGGCCGCTTCGTTCGGAAGGCCCAGCTGTCTCGCGTTGGCGCCGGTGGCGATGACCACACTGCGGGTCTCGTAGTCTCCGGCGTCGGAGGTGTGGACGACTTTGATGTCGCCGGTCAGCTCGACGGAGGTGACGGAGGTCAGCTCGGACTCGGCGCCGAACTTCTCGGCCTGCTGCTGCATCTGGTCGCCCAGCGTGAAGCCGTCGATGCCTTCGTCGAAGCCGGGATAGTTTTCGATGATCTCCGTCAGGGTCATCTGACCGCCGGCGGAAAGGTGTTCGAGGACGATGGTCTTGAGGCCGGCCCTTGCGCAGTACAGCGCGGAGGAGTAGCCGGCGGGGCCGCCGCCGATGATGACGACGTCATAAATGGGATCGTTCATGCGTTCACCTCGGATCAGACGTCAAGGTGGCCCTTGATGAATTCGTCGATGGCAGCCTTGTTGGCGGGAGCCACGACCTTGTCGAGGACATTGCCTTCGCCGTCGAGGAGGACGAAGGTGGGCAGGTATTCGATGTCGTATTTCTGCGCGATGGCCGGGTCCTCATCGGTGTCGACCTTGCCGACGATGAGTTTGCCTTCATACTCGGCAGCGACTTTGTCATAAGAGGGGGCGATGCGCTTGCAGTGCGGGCACCAGGTGGCCCAGAAGTCGAGGATGGCAGGAGTGCCGTTCCCGATGAGTTCCTGATAGTTGTCGACGTTGATGACAGTTGCTTTCGTTGCCATGGTGATGTCTCCTTTTCTATAGATAAATTGTGTTTGATTTGTTTTGTCACCTCCATTATACCGAACCGGAGGGGGAAGTCAATAGGTTGAGCGAAAATAAATTGTGTAAAATTTAATAGAAATCCCAAATGATCTTTCTCCAAAAGTATAATTATGTATGCATATTAATATATAAAGGATAATTTAAGAGCATTCCTGTAATATCTTAAACAAGTCTGAAAGCAAACAACTAATAAGACAACTTTAAACAGGAGAAACAAGCCTATGAAACAGAAGCCAGACCTGGACCTGCGCACGGAGGTCCCGGAGAGCCCGATGCGGACGACGTCGTTCTTCGACAGCATCCGATACGCGTTTCGCGGACTCCACTACGCGTTTTCCTCGGAGCGGAACCTCAAGCTGTACGCGATCATAGCCACCGTCTGCTTCGTGGTGAACCTCATCGTCGGTGTGAGCCTGCCGGGACACATCGCCTTTTTCATCTGTGCGGCAGGTGCCATTTCTGCCGAGATCATCAATACGGTCGCGGAACACATCGCGAACTACCTGACCACGGAACTCCATGAGTCGATCCGGCTCGTCAAGGACATGGGCGCTGCCGCTGTCCTCGTCTGGGGCTTCGTGTTCTTCCCGCTGGAAGGGGTGCTGATATGGCTCGCATTATCAAACTGATGGGCCGGATGATCCTCAGCATGTGCTCCGTCGTGTTCGGCGGCGTCCTCAACATGCTGTTCGTCAAGACTCCGGTCTATAAGAAACTCAAACGCCCGATCGACGGCGGCCGCAACTGGCGCGACGGACGACGGGTCTTCGGCGACAACAAGACCTTCGCCGGCCTCGCCGGCATGACCGTCGGGACCATGGTGTCTCAGGTCTGCATGGGCCTTTTGCTGAAAGCCCTCGGCCGCTCCCACCTGTCGGAGCTCTACCGCCGCCATGAAAACACGGTGGGGTATAACGCGCTGGCGGGGAGCCTGTTCGGCTTCACCTATGCGCTGTTCGAACTGCCGAACAGTTTCGCCAAACGGCGGGTCGACATCCGCCCCGGCATGACCACGAAGAAGGAAGGCCTCATCGGGAAACTGTTCTTCGTCATCGACCAGGTCGACTCCCTGTTCGGTGTCATGGCGGTCCTCGCCATCCTGACTCCGATGAGCATCCTGAAATACTTTGGTTATATCGGCCTCGGTGGCCTCATCCATATCCTCGCGAACCTCGGCATGATCAAAGCCGGGATCCGGAAAAACCTGTAAAGGAGAATGAGTCATGAACGAAACCGCTGACAAGAAGAAACTTTTTATCGGGGTCTGGAACCTCGCCAACTGTGTGACCTGGCTCGGCATTGCCGCAGCTGTGGTGGCGATGTGGTTCGCCCTCGCAGGAAACCCCCGCATCGCCATGCTGGTCTTCATCCTCTCGGGGATCTGTGACCTCTTCGACGGGAGAGTGGCCCGCATGTTCGAACGCACGGACGTGGAGAAGGCCTTCGGCATCCAGCTCGACTCCTTCGCCGACACCGTCTCCTTCGTGGTGTTCCCGGCCGTCTTCCTGCTGACTCTGACCGCGGCTCCCTGGGCCGTCGTCCTGTCCATCCTGTTCGTCCTCGCCGGCATCACCCGTCTTTGCTGGTTCGACATCACGACCGACGGCGACACGAAATACTTCGCCGGTGTCCCGGTCACCTATATGGCGCTGGTCCTGCCCCTCGCGTGGATCATCGTCGGAGCCATCGCCCTGAACGCGGCCCCCTACGTGACCGCCGGCGTCCTCGCTGTCATGGGCCTTCTGTTCATCCTGAACATCAAAGTCAAGAAACCGGGCGGCATCTGGTACGCGATCTTTGGCATCCTTGCCATCGTCTTCGCGGTCCTGCTCCTGGTGCTGTGATATGGCAGTCCTCGACCGCAGGACCGGTCGGGAAGTCCCGGAGAGCGGGTTCGGAGGCGGAGTCCTCGACTTCCTCTACGGGAACGTCCTCGGACGCGTCCTGCTGAAATATGTGGCGGCTGCCCCCTGGTTCTCGAAATGGCAGGGGAAACGCCGTGACCGGCCGGCGTCGAAAGACGACATCCTGCCTTTTATCGAAGAAAACGGCATCGACCTCACCGACGGCGGCTTCGGCCCCGGGTGGCATCCGGAAGAGTTCGCGAGCTTCAACGCGTTCTTCGCAAGGCAGCGAAACTACGATGCCTACTTTGCCGACCTGAACAAGGCGGGGCTGCTCGCCTCCTGCAACGACCCGGAGCGGGAACTGCCCGCCGTCGCGGACGCCCGGCTTTCGGTATACCCGCTGGCCGCGGACCTCGAGGTCCCGGTCAAGCAGTCGGTCTACACGCTGCCGGAACTCGTCGGCAGAAACGGCCACGACCTGGACCTCTCGGTCTTTGACGGCGGCCATCTGCTCGTCTTCCGCCTCGGCGTGGACGACTACCACCGCTATGTCTTCCCGGACAGCGGCCGGCTCCTGCAACGGTACTCCATTCCCGGGGAACTCCACACGGTGCGCCCCGTCTCGGAGCGGTACCGGGTCTTTGCCCGCAACGCCCGCAGTGTCTCGGTCCTCGACACGGACCATTTCGGGCCTCTTCTCCAGATCGAAGTGGGCGCCATGCTGGTGGGCCACATCGTGGAACACCCGCTGAAAACCCCCACGTTCCGCGCCCTGCAGGAAAAGGGCTATTTCGAATTCGGCGGCTCGACCATCCTGCTGGTGACGGGCCCTGACATCGCGATCGACACCGACCTCATCGAAGCGACCAAACGGGGCGATGAGATCCGGGTCCGGCTGGGAGAACCCGTCGGAACGGTGACTGTACATCGCCAACACAAATGAGAAAGGAAACCTTCATGGATCATCTGAAACGTTTACACGCATACAACAAGGAGCGCTACCCGTACCTCTCCCGTCTCGCGGTCGGCGCCATCATGTGGTTCGAACTGTACTTCATCGTCATCCTGAACCAGGGCGTGACATGGACCACGATCCGGCCGGTCCTCGGCTGGCACGAAGTCATCGGCGCGTTCACGCTGTTCTGCTTCCTCTGGTGGCTGCGCATCGCCGATGACCTCAAGGACGAAGAGACCGACAAGGTCCTGTTCCCGGACCGGGCGCTGCCCACGGGACGGATCTCCCGGAAAGAACTGCAGTGGTTCTGCGTCCCGCTCATCGCCATCCCCCTCATCCTGAACCTCATCTTCATGCCGAACCGCTGGTTCTGCCTGTTCCTCTACACCTACGGTTCCCTGATGGCGGTCTGGTTCTTCCAGAAGCACAAGATCCAGCCGAACCTTCCGGCGGCGCTGTTCACCCACAACCCCGTGCAGATCGTCATGAACCTCTACACGCTGTCGTATGTCGTCATGGTCTACGGCCTCAAATGGGTGTCCCTCACGAACTTCCTCGCCATCTTCACGCTGTACTTCCCGGCCCTCATCTGGGAGGTCTCGAGAAAGATCCGCGCCCCGAAAGACGAGACGGACTATGTCACGTACTCGAAACTGTTCGGCTATAAAAAGGCGATCAACTTCGTGCTCATCGTCACCTGGATCGACATCATCACGAACTTCATCCTGGTCTGGAACCTCAGTAAACTCTCGGTCGGCCTGCTGCTCCTCCTCGTCTCCTGGATGACCTGGAAGTTCCTCCAGTTCAAGAAAGACCCCGAGAAGTGGACCATCGTGTCCAAAGTGGAGACCTATACGTTCCTTCAGGAAGGCACCATGATCCTGACGATCGTCCTCTTCCTGATCTTCGGATACATCGGCTGGTAACAGCGAAAAAAGGAGACGCCTTTGAAAGCAGAAAACCTGAAGATCCTCCGGGACAACGGCTTCCCCGTCCCGCCCTTTACGGTCGTGACCGGCTCCGACGTGGACCTTTCCTTCTCGCAGGCGGAGACCTTTGCGGTCCGCTCGACCTTTGAAGGGGAAGACACCGGGGACTCGTCCTTCGCGGGACAGTTCGACACCCTTCTCGACGTGCCCCGTGCCGAGGTCGCCTCGGCCGTGGAGCAGGTCCGGAAGAGCTATGAAAAAGAAACGATCCGCGCTTACCGTGAAGCGATTCTCCGGAAGTCCGGGGAAGCGCCTTCCGTCGTTCCGAAGGACCATGCGTCCCGGACCGCGCCGGTCCTCGTTCAGGAGATGCTCCACCCCGACATGGCCGGGGTCGCCTTCTCCTCCAACCCGACGGGCCTGCTCAACGAGATCGTTCTCGTCGTGGGCGAAGGCCTCGGCGACGCGGTCGTGGAAGACCGCGCGGACACGACCACCTACTATTACAACAAAGATGACGCCCTCTACTACTATGAGACCCAGGGAGCGTCTCCGACCCTGGAGACCGGGATCCTGGAGACCCTGTGGGACCTCGTGAAGAGAGTCGAAGAGCTCTACGGGCGTCCGATGGACATCGAATACGCCGTCTGCGGCACCGAGGTCTACCTCCTGCAGGCCCGTCCCATCACGACGTTCCGCGGGAAGGACCTCATAGTCCTCGACAGCTCCAACATCGTCGAGAGCTACCCGGACCTGACCCTGCCCCTGTCTATGAGTTTCGCGAAAGAGATCTACTATGAGATCTTCCGCGCCCTGCTGGTCCGCGCGACGAACGGCTCGTCCGTCGTTTCGGAGCTGGACGCTTCCCTCCGCGACATGGTCGCCATGGCCAACGGCCGGGTCTATTACCGGATCACCTCCTGGTATGACATCCTGCGACTGATGCCGTTCTCAGACCGGTTCATCGCCATCTGGCAGGAGATGCTCGGCGTCTCGAACAAGGCGGTGGACTCGGACCTGAAAGTCCCCATCCGCACGAAGGCCGTCATGCTGAAGACCATCCTCAACTACCTGCAGATCACGCCGCGGGAGATGGACAAACTGTCCGAGTTCTATGAGACCTACGCGAACGACCTCGAGCAGGAACTCGACCGGCTCGCCCGCGCGGAGGGCGCGGAGAAAGTCCGGGGCCTCCTTCGGAAATACCACAGCCTCAAGAACGACGTCATCCCCCGCTGGGACATCACGCTCATGAACGACATGTACGCGTTCCTGTTCACCGCTCTGTCGGGGAAGAAGAACCGCGAACAGTTGTCGAACCTTTCGAACCTCGCCAGCATGGAGCCGGCGAAGGCGATGAACGCTCTGGCGGAGACCGCACGGACGCAGGGAATGGACAGCGACGCCTACCGGACACAGAAAGAACAGTTCCTCTCCGACTACGGCGACCGCTGTCTCGGAGAACTGAAACTGGAGACCCGCACGTACCGGACGAATCCGGAACTCGTCGACCTCTATGTCGAGCGGCTGTCGGAGCCGGCGAACACGCCATCTGCCCCGTCCGCGCAGAACGCGGTCCCGTCCCGGACGCTCAACCCGTTCGTGCGCCGCGCCCGCATCGGCATCCGCAACCGGGAGATCTCCCGGCTCAACCGGACCCGCCTCTACGGGTTCGGGCGGACCATCTTCACGGAGATCGGCAACGCCCTTTACGACATGGACCTCCTCGACGACCCGCTCGACGTGTTCTACCTCTACATCCCGGAACTCGAGACGTATGCGTCCTGGGACCGCAAAGAGGGCGCGGACTTCCGCCGCCGGGTCGACGAACGAAAGAAACAGTACGAGCAGTTCGCGGAACTGCCGCCCTATACCCGTCTCGTCTATGACGGACAGATCCACCAGAAACAGACCCACGGCCTTCGGACCGACCGCCCGACGGCGCCCGGCGTCATGATCGGCACCGGCGTCTCTCACGGGACCGCGGTGGGCGAGGCCTTCGTGGTCGAACAGCCGGACCTCTCGATGGACACGACCGGCAAGATCCTCGTCACCCACAGCACCGACCCCGGCTGGGTGTTCCTCATCCAGAACGCGGCCGGCATCGTGGCGGAAAAGGGCTCTCTCCTGAGCCATACCGCCATCATCACGAGAGAACTCGGCAAGCCGGCCGTCGTCGGCGTCAAAGACGCGACGAGACTCATTCAGACCGGCGACACCGTCGTCGTCGACGCGGATGCCGGGACCGTGCGGCTTTCGGAGAGCGCGGAGAGAGGAGGGGCACAATGATCCAGATCCTCGACCGCACCACCGCCTCCGACCGGGCGGCCTTCGACCGGATGTTCCTGGCCCTGCCCAAAGACCTGTACCCGCGGGAGACGCGCACGCAGGACACGAAAGCGGAGCGGGACATCCTGAACGGGACACACCCGCTGTCCGGCGGGTTCACGGTGCGCGCGTATCTCGCGGTGGACGACACCGGTTCATCGCCGCTGGGACGCTGTGCCCTGACCTATTATGATGATGACCCCGCTGCCTACGTGGGTTTCTTCGAATGTGTCGAAGACCTCGCGGTGTGCCGCGCGCTGCTGGACGCTGCGGAGGCACAGGCGCGCGCCGACGGGAAAGAGAAACTGGTCGGGCCGCTGAACGCGTCGTTTTGGATCGGCTACCGGTTCAAGACCGCCAACTTCGGCGAACACTTCACCGGCGAGCCCGACAACCTGCCGTACTACCCGGACTTCTGGGAGGCCTGCGGCTTCACGGTCGCCGAACAGTACTATTCGAACTACCTGCGCAGTCCGACCGCGGACGACCCCTCCGAGAAGTGGGAAAAACGTCTGCAGCGGGCGCTCGACAAAGGCTATGAGATCCGCGCGCTGGAGCGCGGGAAATTCGACGAGACCCTCCGGGACATCTACCGGATGCTCGTCCGCCTCTACGCGAAGTTCCCGGCGTTCAAACTCATCTCGGAAGAACAGTTCGTCGCGCTCTTCGGGTCGCTCAGGTATGTCATCGACCGGGACTGCGTGCTCCTCGGCTACAAGGACGGGGCTCTTGCGGGCTTTTTCGTCTGCATCCCGAACTACGGGTGGATGGTCGACGGCGACCTCTCGCTCCGCGACCTGCCCGCCATCCTGAAAGTCCGAAACGACTGCAAAGAATATGTCATCCTGTATATCGGCGTCGATCGGAAACACCTCGGCCTCGGCGGCGCGTTCGCCCAGACCATCCGAGAGATCGGCCAGAACAAGGGCGCGGGGTCCATCGCCGCACTCATCCATGAAGGAAACAGTTCGGGCGTTTTCTTCCGGGAACTGACCACCCATACAGCACGTTATGTTCTGATGGAAAAAGCTTTGTAAGGAGAGAAACGATGCATTTACCGACTCTGGCAGAACATGAGATCATCATGACGCTGGTGGCACTGGCGCTGCTGCTGGCGGGTGCCTACCTTCTCGGCACACTGTTCGAGCGCCTGAAAGCACCCCGCGTCGTCGGCGAGATCCTCGGCGGTCTCCTCTTCGGCGGGACCTTCCTCGCGCATTTCTTCCCCGGGGCGATGAACGCCGTGTTCGCCGCATACCCGGAAGAGGGCAAGGTGCTGAACATCTTTTACCAGCTCGGCCTCATCTTCCTGATGTTCCTGTCGGGCTACAACACGAAGATCGAAGTGGACCGGAAGAACAGCCGGCTCATCACGTTCATCTTCCTCGGCGCGACCATCCTTCCGATGGCGGGCGCCTACCCGTTCATCAAAGTCTTCCATGACGCGTACATCGGCACCGTGGGGAACGACGTCTCCTTCGCCCTGGTCTTCACGATCGGCGTTGCCATCACGTCCATCCCGGTCATCTCGAAGATCTTCTTCGACATGGGCATCATGAACACCCGCTTTTCGAACACGGTCCTGACCGCGTCCACGCTCCAGGACCTGCTTTTGTGGATCCTCCTGAACGCCGCGACGCGCATCGCCACCACCGGCGAGGTCCGGTTCTGGGAAATGGTCGTGGTCGTCGCCATCACCCTTGGCCTGTTCGTGGTCGTCAAGGTGGTCTCGGACCACGCGAAGACGCTGAAGGTGAACCTGAAGCCCATCAACTTCTACTCGGTGAGCTTCGTCATTCTGCTGCTGGTCTGCGCGGGGCTCTACACGGTGGGCATCAACATCATGTACGCCGCGTTCCTGACGGGCTATGTGGTCAAGGCCATCGCCGGCGTGGACGACACCGTCCAGGGGCTCATGGACAACCTCGGGAACTTCGCGTTCTCGTTCTTCATCCCCATCTACTTCGCACTGGTCGGCATCCAGCTGAACCTGCTCAACGACTTCTCCTGGCTGCGGTTCCTCGCGTTCTTCGCCATCGCGTTCACGCTGGAAGCGATCGGCACGCTGATCATGGTCCAGTTCACGGACCTGAACCGGGCGTCGAAGCTGAACTTCGCGGTCACGATGAATGCCCGCGGCGGCCCCGGCATCGTCCTCGCGACGGTGGCGTACTCGTATAACATCATCTCTCTCGAGTTCTTCACGGTGCTCATCCTGACGACGATGCTCTCGTCGCTCATCGCCGGCTACTGGCTGCGGATGCAGCAGAAGAAGGACCCGGACATCTTCATGAACCTGACGAAGGCTCCGAAGGAAGCCGTCGCCGAAGCGAGTCCGTCGAGCGAGTCGAACGACTAACGCCTAACGACAAACAACCACCCTCTCTCGAAGGTGGTTGTTTTTTTTTACAATTATGATTTTAATTATGTTTTGTTGCTTTGCGGACCGGTTTTTCGCCGGGGCCTCAGTCGTGGAAGTCCGCCGTCTCTCCGGCGAGGCGGCAGGCGATGCCGTTGTTCAGCCACTTCCCGCAGGCCGCGACGAGGAAGCCGCCGGGGATCATGACGATGGCGTAGAGCAGGCTGACCCACCAGGGGTTCACGTCGACCTGGAGGAAGGGGTACGGCCCCTCGACCTTGCCGACGGCGTTCAGGATGACCATGATGATCGAGTAGATCCACGTGTACTGGATGGCGAGGAACGCGTCGCTCAGGTGGAGGCGCGGCGTGCCTTCGAGGAAGACGAAGGAGAAGAGGGAGACGAGGGGTCCCATCAGGTGCATGACGAACATGGGCCCGCCGTACATCGCGAACAGGTTGCCGCCCGCGAGGGCGGTCATGGGGCCGAGGCCCACCAGCACGACGATGAACGTGATGTAGAGCTGCACCGCGCACATGAAGCGGAAGAGCTTGACGAGGCGGGGGATGCGCCCGTCCCGGAACAGTGCGACCGTGCCGACGAGCACGAAAAGTGCCGAGGCGATGAGCGCGAGGAAGTTGCTCTGGTGCGTGTAGAAGATGACGAGGTCCTTGAAGACCGGGTGCTGGTTCCAGAGCGCGAGGTTCGCCCAGCCCTCCATCAGGACAAGGGCGAGGTTGACGAGGACCGCGAGGGCCAGCTGGACCTTGCGGCGTGCCCGGAGCTGCGGTGTGTCGAGCGCCCCGGAGCGGGAATAACTGTGCATGAAAGCGCCTTCCTTTCCGGAGGCCTGCGTCTGTGTATTCATAGGAGGTTCTCCTTTGTCTGCAGAGTTGCAATGCGTGTGTGCTCCGGCGCGGGACCGGAGTTCTTTGACTATTATACTATAGAACCTTAAATCAGCCTAATCGCGGATCTCTTTGCGTTTCCTCAAACCGCCCCTTTCCTTATTTACTTTGACAAGCAGGAAGTAGTACAATAGTTGCAACTTTTGGAATGCCCGTACGGGCTGCAGGAGGTGGATCGCCCATGAAAATGGAATACCCGGAGTACTATGAACGGTTCGAGTGCATCGCCGGCGCGTGCACGGACTCCTGCTGCGCACGGTGGGAGATCGACGTCGACGACGAGTCGTACTACTATTACCAGACCGTGCAGGGCGACTTCGGCGAGCGCATCCGCGGCTGCCTGCATGAGGAGGTCACGGAGGGCGAGGACGGCCCCGAATACGAGTGGTCCTTCCCGCTGACGCCGGACCGCCGCTGTCCCTTCCTCAACGACGCGGACCTCTGCGACATGTACACGGCCCTCGGCCACGACCGCCTGCCCCGCACCTGCCGGGAGTTCCCCCGCGGCGACGCCGTTGTCGGGAACTACCACCAGATCGACGTGGCGGTGGCCTGCCCCGAGGCGAATCGGCTCATCTTCGAAGACCTCGAACACCCCATCCGGTACGTCATGCGGGACGAGCCCACCGGCGTCCCGGCCCTCGACCGGTACTGCGCGGCGGAGGAGCCGAAGCTCGACAACGAGTCGATGGGACGCCTCTTCGACCTGCTCGAGGAACGCAACCAGCTGATGGAGGTCCTGCAGGACACGTCGTACCCGCTGCGGGAACGCTACGGCGTCCTGTTCCAGCTGGCGACGGAGTACGGTGTGGACGCCAGTGCCGAGAACCATGAGGCACTGGTGGAACTCATCGACCGCATGGAACTCCTCGACGAGCGCTGGTCCCGCGTGTACGACCCGGTGAAACGGGCCATGGACACGGGCTTCCCCTGCGCCTTCGTCCTGGAAGGCCTTGCCGAATGGGACGGGGAAGGGACGCGCCCGGAACCCGGCTCCATGGACGCCGCCATGGTGGACTCCGAGAAGGAACTGGTCCGCTTCCTCGTATACCTCGTGTTCCGGTACTACATCGACGGGTACTTCGAGAACTCCCTGACCGGCGTGTACCGGCTCCTGCTCCGCGGCTTTCACATGATGCGTCTCCTGCTGGCGGCCCTCACCCCGGAGCAGTTCCTCGACCCCGAGACCCGCCGGGACCTCTACCACGTCTGGTCCCGCGAAGTGGAACACTCGCCCGAGAACTTCCACCTGATCAAGGCGGAGTGACCGGTCAAAGCCCAATAAAAAAAGCACCCCTCGCTGTGAACTCGCGGGGTGCTTTTCTTTTTTGCCTCAGTTTTTGCTGAGGGACTCGTTGCCGCCCTTCAGCCGGGCGGTGTAGTTGCCGCTGAATTCTGCGGCGATGGACCGGACATAGTTGATATTGACGACGGTGCTCTTGTTGATCTGGATGAACCCCTTGCTGTTCAGAGCGGCTGCCAGTTCGTAGAGCTTTTCTTTTGACTCGTGCCGGCCGGTGTCTGTGACGGCGTACGTCCTGCCCTGCGAGGCCTCGAAGTAGCGGATGTCCGCCGGGTCGACGAGGAAACTTTCGTCTTCGTTCTGCAGGACCAGCTTTCCGAAGGACGGCGCGTGGTTCAGCGTGGCGAAGACCGCCTTTGCCTCTCTGCTCTCCGTGTCGCCCCGAAGGATGACCTCCGGCTCCTGACCGGGAATGTGTTCTAACGTGATTTTTAAGTGACCACCTCCGTGTGTTCTGTCTGCATTATAGCAAGGCTTTCCGGTTTTGCCACCGCTTTCTCGATAAGTGGTCGAAAATCGGCGATAAGTGGTAAAAAGTGGGTGCGGCGCGGGCGATTGCACAAGAGAACATCCGCCAGCCAGCCTGAAAAAGGGACCTGGCAACTTCGAATTTGTCGAGCTCAGCAACTACGGTTTTTCTCTGTATTCCGATATATTACGGCTTTTTGCTTAAATGGTAGGAATCCTTTCCGATTTAATTCAAAATCGTTTTTTATGAATCGGAAATAATCTTTAATACGACTCCAATTTTCCGACCATTCACGGTTTTTCCCAATAAAGTCGGAACCGGTTCCGACTTTATCTCCGTTTTCTCATAAAAGTCGGAAAACTCCATCTCTTTTCACTTTTTTCTATCTCAGATGGAGAAAACTCCATCTGGATTGAAGTTTTGCCTTTTCAGATGGAGATTTCAAATGATTTGCGCCAAAAACTCCATCTAATCTCAGATTTCTCCCGCATAGCTGGAGAAAACTCCATCTGGATTTGAGTTTTGCTTTTTTTAGATGGAGATTTCAGATGATTTGCGCCAAAAACTCCATCTAATCTCAGATTTCTCTCGCATAGATGGAGAAATCTCCATCTAAACTGTTGATTCGCTGTCTCGGATGGAGAAAAGTTCAGCCCTGCTGTTGCGGCCAGAAAGGAACAGTGCCGATAATCAGATCGTAAAAGCATGTGCCGCACAGCAGGGCGTCGAATGGTGTGCGCGGGCGCACGAATTCTGCCTGGCACTAGGAGCAGAGCAACCACTTAATGAGATTTCAGTTTGTGGGGGTTAGGGCGAAGTGAATGAGGGTTGCGACTTTGAAAAAGTAAAACCCCACAGTCAGATGACTGTGGGGTGATAAGTGGTGGACCTGATGAGACTCGAACTCACTACCTCTGCAATGCGAATGCAACGCTCTCCCAGATGAGCTACAGGCCCATAACGCTTGTCTATTATAAGAGGTTTTGTGCCTCTCGTCAAGCGAAAACAATGGGTTTCTTTTTCAGATGTTTTTCTTGCAGACGTCGTTCAGGCAGCAGCGCTCGCAGTGTGCCTTGCGGGCGGTGCAGGTGGCACGGCCGTGGAGCACGCAGCGGTGGCAGAAGTTGTTGGACTCTTCCGGCGGCAGGAGCTTGCGGAGGGCGAACTCCACCTTCTTCGGGTCCTTCGTGTCGACCAGGCCGATGCGGTTGGCGATCCGGATGGCATGCGTATCCGTGACCACCGCGCCCGGCATGCCATAGATGTCGCCGGCAATCAGGTTCGCGGTCTTCCGGCCAACGCCCTGGAGAGATGTCAGTTCCTCGATGGTCGATGGAACCTTTCCGTCAAACCCGTCGAGGATCTGGTTCGCCATGATGACCAGGTCCCGTGCCTTCGTGCGGAAGAAGCCCGTCGAGCGAATGATCTCCTCGACGTCTTCCACGTCCGCCGCAGCCATCTCGACCGGCGTCGGGTACTTTTCAAACAGTGCCGGCGTGACCAGATTCACCCGGGCGTCCGTGCACTGGGCGGACAGGCGCACCGCGACCAGCAGCTGGTACGGGTCCTCATAGGTGAGGGAGCAGAGGTCGTCCGGGAACTCCGCTTTCAGTAATTCGACACACGCGACGGCGCGTTCTTTCTTAGTCATAGAATTAACTCCAATCGAAGGATCAAATGATATGGATCAGGTGCAGCAGCTCCAGCACCACGAACCACGCCGGGACGTGGACGATGTACACGAGCAGCGCGTGCCGGCCCAGCCAGTTGATGGGGCCGAGGCGCGCCTTGCACGCGAAGTTCGGCACGTGGCCATTCTGGATGTAGATGCCAAGGTATACGCCGGCGAGGAACAGGAACAGCCAGGGGATGATCGGGAAGTAGTCGGCGGACCAGAAAGTCTGGTCGTGGAGGCCGAAGGGGAACGTCCAGAAGTGCGTCATCCAGGATGCCGGCAGGCGTCCTTCCCATTCCCCGGGGAACCCGATGCGTCCGTCTTCAAAGAAGCGGGTCACATACCAGAGGACCAGCATGAGGTACGCGCCGGCGGCCGGCGGCAGCCAGTCGATGACCTTGTGCGCCAGAGCGAAGAACAGGATGCAGAAGGACAACAGGTTCAGAATGCCGAACCAGATCTCCGTTCCCGAAAAGTCGAAGCCGAACCGTTCGAGCTGGGGAAGACCCAGGATGGTTATGAGGTTGATCGCCAATGCGACCCCGAGCAGCTTCAGTCCGCGCTCCCAGTTGGAGTGGGACAGCCGGCAGGAGATGCCGCAGAGGAGTATGAAAATGCCCGCAAAGATGGGCTGGACCGGACGGAAGAACTCGTAGGCCTGTCCGCCGGCGACGATGCCGAAGGACTGGAAGGCCAGGAGGAACCCGTGGTAGAAGATCATGCAGAAGACGCAGAACCCTCGCAGGTCGTCCATGAGCCCGATGCGGTTTGTGGAAGCAGCCTTCTCCGCAGGTTTGCTGCGTCTGGCCGCGGTACTGTTAGACATGGAATCACCGTTGCCGATTATACCTTATTTTGTTATAGTTAACAAGAAACCACAGACCAGGAGCGAAACCATGGCAGACTTCAAAACACCCGGCGTGCCCATCCGCGCCGTTCTCTTCGACTGGGACGGCACCGTGGCCGACACGCGCCCCGGCATCTTCAACAGCGTGCGCTACGCCATCGGCGAACACGGCATCCCCGACAAACCTGACGACGAACTGCGCTACTTCATCGGCCCGCCCCTCTACGACGGCTTCGAGCACGTCTTCGGTGTGGACGACGAAATGGCTACCACCCTCACCGACACCTACCGCGTCTACTACCGGGACCGGGGCATCTTCGAGTGCAACATTTATGACGGCATTGGCGATTTACTGCGTGAACTTCACAACGCCGGCGTCAAAACAGCAGTGGTGTCTTCCAAACCGAAGGAGTTCCTCGACCGGCTCATCGAGCACTTCGGCTTCGCCGACTGTCTCGACGCGGTCGTAGGCCCTGCCATGGACAACCACAACTCGAACAAGACGGTGCTCGTGAACCAGGCGCTGAAAGAACTCATGCTCCTGCCCTCGACCGTCGCCATGATCGGCGATCGTCACTTCGACATGGAGGGCGCGAAAGCAGCGGGCGTCAACGCGGTCGGCGTACTGTACGGCTACGGTACGGAAGAAGAACTCTGCCGCGCCGGTGCGGACGCTGTCTGCGAGCAGGTCGTGGACCTGAGAGGGTATCTGCTGCAGCACTGCGGGTTGGTCTGACGGGTTCGTTTCCCATTCGGGTTTCCGGCATTCTCAACATTTTGTGGTTCATCAAAATCAGGCCACAAGTACCTCGGAAAATCTCTATTATATAAAAGCAAAAACTTGTTGACTTGCCCTTATTCATAAGTTATAATAACTCTCGCTTGATTGCACATGGCGGCGTAGCTCAGTTGGCTAGAGCAACCGGTTCATACCCGGTAGGTCAGCGGTTCAAGTCCACTCGCCGCTACCATGTGGGACGCAAATGTGTCCCACCACCCGGCCCGGTGGTCAAGCGGTTAAGACACCGCCCTTTCACGGCGGTAACACGGGTTCGATTCCCGTCCGGGTCACCAAAGAAAAGAAGCACTCCAATCGGAGTGCTTCTTTTCTTTTCATGACCCGACGGGGAGCGAACCTTCAGGCTGCGCCGTTAAGCAAACATGCCTGTGGCATGTTTGTAGGTGCAGGGGCGAGCAGGTCCCGCCCTGCGAGACCGAAGCAGTTTCGCAAAGCGAAAATGCGTCAATTCCCGTCCGGGTCACACCAAAAGGCGGCCGGATTCCCGTCCGGGTCACTATTAAAACCAATTGTTTCCCGCTCGTTTACCATTTGTCACCGACAAATCCAAGAGTTTGTAAACATCCTCTCCGAGCCTTTGACACCTGTATAAATCATATTATGATGAAGGTGGAATCCGAAAATCATTTGCGAAAGGAGAGTGCAGTATGTTTACGTTCTTCCATCTGCTTCAGTGGCTGAAAGTCCTGACCTGGCCGCTGCATCCGTGGACCATCTGATTTGAATGAAGAAGCCGGCAGACCCGTTGTCTGCCGGCTTCCACTAATTTTTGGGGAATCTATGCTATAATGGCGGTAATGAACTTTGAGAAAAAGGAGAGTCTCTTATGAAACAGAACGTCAAAGCGCTCATCGCCGCACTGATGACCGCCCTCATGCTGGCCACCGCCGCGGTCCCGGCCTTCGCCGTCGACGCCAAAGCCGTCCCCGGCACCGTGACTACGCAGGCAAACGCGGGCTTCGTCAACGTGACAAGTGAGTACATCGCCCTCAACGCGCTGCGCCGCGAGCCCTTCGTCTCCCAGCTCAACGCGGACAACTTCACCCGCACGTTCTACAACACGACCCCCTTCGACCAGCTTCCCGTCCTCATGTACAACGCGGAACTGGAAAAGGCCGCGAAGGTCCGCGCCAAGGAGATCGTCAAACTCTTCAGCCACACCCGTCCGAACGGACAGCGCTGCTTCACCGCGTACCCGCAGATGCGCGCCCTCGGCGAGAACATCGCCTGCGGACAGAACTCCGTGACCGAGGTCATGATCGCCTTCGCCGAAGCGGACAAACCCTACTCCGGCCAGGGCCACCGCCGCAACATGCTGAATCCGATGTTCAACGCGGTCGGCTGTGCCTGCTACAAGGTCGGCAACTACTGCTACTGGGTCCAGTGCTTCGGCCGGGTCTGACCACCAAAATATGAAATTCAGCATATAATATTGAGATAATATACTATATTTCCGAAAAATCGTTGAGTGAGACAGGAAGAATCGCTAAAATAGGGTCATAAAACAGGCTTGGTTTCATGTCGAAAGAAGGAAGATCCATGACAGAACAACTGATCCGAGAACTGATCGCTCTGGACCCTATTGAGCAAATCGCCAAAGAATACTTTGAACGAACCGGCGAGTACATGCCACGCGCCATGTATGTCAGCCTCCGCGCCAAAACCTGGCCGGAAGGGAAGAAGGAAGAGGCGCTCTTCGACTATGACCTCGGGGTGCGCATCTACAAGATCCCCCGCTATGTCGACCTGCCCGACCGCTCCCACGACTACATCGAATGCATCTATGTGGCCGAAGGGACACTGGAACACAAAGTCAACGGGGTCTGGCACACCGGAGAAAAGGGTGCTTTCTACTATATTCCGCTGAACAATGCGCATTCTGTCCGGCTCGGGGAAGACAGCCTCTGCTTCGTCATCGACGTTACGCCGGAGGTGTTCCGCCGACTGGGCCTGCCGAACGACGCGGTCCAGATGTTCCCGATGGTCTACCCCACCGAAGGCGATGAACGGCTCCGGGACATGGTCTTCGCCATGTGGACACATCAGGCGGACGACCCGGTGCTTTACGCGAACGTCGTCTACCACATTTTCTTCGCTCTGGCGTATTACATCGTCCAGAAGTACCGGCACGACATCCGCAACCTGACCTACGGCGTCTTCACGAACCCGGTCAGCTATGACCTGCTCCACTACATCACCGAAAATTACCGGACGGTGACGCTGAAGGAACTCGCCGAAGGATTCCACTTCTCGGTCCCGTACCTCAGCTCCCTCATCCACAAAGAGTTCGGTATGCCCTTCTCCGCCCTCCTCCGGGAGTACCGCCTGGGGCAGGCCGAGGGGATGCTTCGGGAGAGCACGAAAAAGGTCGAGGAGATCGCGAAACTGGTCGGGTTCCAGGAAGCCGCGCAGTTCATCCGGGCCTTCAAAAGCAAATACGGTGTCACCCCCGCAAAGTATCGTTCGGAGCACAAAGATGTGGGGCGATTCACCAGCTGAATAGTCTGACAAACGCTGTCTCTGACGAGGCAGCGTTTTTTTGCATCGTTTCAGAATGGAAAGAAATGATGCCAATTTTGTATGCGGACAAGTGAAACTCGGTCAATTTTTCAGACTCTGATTTTCGACTTTCTGGGTGAAACGGAAATCTTAAGATTTGCTAAAGTTTACCCACCAAAAATAGCCCTGTAATCTATTCGGAACAACGAATTACAGGAGTGATCACAATGAAGAAAACCATTCGCAAACTCACCGCAGTACTGCTGTCCTTCTGCATGATGCTGAGCCTGCTCAGTGTCTCCGCGTTCGCGGCTACGAAGGACGATGTTGTGCAGTACGGCTCTTACACGTCCCTCGGAGACAGTGCTGTCGCGGGGTACAACCTGAAGGATTGGGAAGCCATGAAGCTTCGCTGGGGCAACCCGGACTGGGAGGGCCAGCTCGATCAGAAAGTCAAAGATACGATCGACGTTATGAACAAGTTTGCCGCGTTACAGGGGAAATTTGATGAGATGGTCAACGAAGGCACACCGGAGTATGATGCTCTGTTCAACGAGCTCAAAGAAAAAATGCTCGCTGAAATGACCGAAGAGCAGATGAACGAGCTCAAGTATGTCAATTACACCCGCCGTCATGAAGTCTACGGCTCCTATCCGTCCATCCTCAAGGAAGCGGTCGGCGCTGAGACCTTTACCCCGGAAGAGAACCGCCCGGAGACGGAAGGCACGTTCCATCACTATGCGCAGTGCGCGTTCCGCACGGAAGAACTCCGCATGATGGTCGACCCGTCTTACAAAGGCGACAGTGAAGAGCTCGTCAACATTGCAGCCGGTATGTCGAACGGATCTTTCTCCTATGCAAACCTCCTTGAACTCCAGGAGAGCGGAGAGTACGTTGAGGCGATCAAAAACTCGAACCTTGTCACCATGTCGATCGGCGCCAACGATATCTATGTCCCCATCCTCGGCACCGTCTTCAACGATCTGATCGCTCTGTTGCTTCAGAAGGCTCAGGAAGAAGCCGCGGCACAGGGGGAGACTCCCAAGACCGAGGAAGAAGTCACAGAAGATGCGGCCAATGCGCTTGTAAACATCGAGACCGAAGAGGATGCGAAAGAAGTCCTCGGCGATGTGGACACTTCTGTCCTCCCGGAAGAGACCACGGTGGAAGAAGCAAATGAAGGTGCAGAAGACCTGGCGGACAACATCGATGCGAACAACGAAGCGAGCGCGCTTCAGGGCATCATCGCTCTGGTCGCGGTCCTGCAGCAGAACGACCCGAATTACATCGGGAAGATCCTGAAACTTGCCCTTCAGTGCGAAGTCAACTACCGCATCAACTACGGTATCATCGTCAATAAGATCTTCGAGATCAATCCGAACGTCACGCTCGTAGCCCCGGCTTATACCCTCAACTATGCCGGATTCGGCGCGCTGGCTCCGGTCCTGAAACTCGTCTTCGGCGAAATGAATCTCTTCGTCAAAGCAAGACCGAACTACAACGGTCATTTCATTCCGGTCGCACTTCCGGACGACAAACTCACGTTCGCCGATATCAGCCACCCGGACGAAGCGGGCCATGCGCTCATCGCCGACACCATCCTGAAAGCCCTCCCGACCGCGAAGCAGGTCCAGGGCACGACCGTCAAACAGGGTGCCGACGGCAACTGGTACTCCTACACCGACGGTGTGTACGACCAGACCGTCAACAGTGTCGTCAATAACGCACTTGGCTGGTGGAAAGTCGAGAACGGAAAAGTCAATTTCAAGTTCAACGGCATCGCCACCAACGAGAACGGCGCCTGGTACCTCCTCGGCGGTAGAGTCCAGTTCCTGAAGACCGGTTATGTCCGTGTCGACAAGAACGGCAATCAGGTCCTGTTCGGCGGCACCCGTTACAAAGTTCTTGGAGGCAAGGTCCAGAACTATAAAGGATGACACATTGCGAAATGTAAAGATGTGAACGCCCTCAAAGGGTGAGGCCACTGCAGGTTTCCTGCAGTGGCTTTTTTTCTGCTTCCTTTGCGCAAGATGAGTAAAGATGTGTACTAAAACGGCGTACATCGCCAAAAGCGTGCATACAATGAGGGTGAACGAGAACACTCGTTTTGCGCAAAACTGTGAAAGAAAAAGGAGGAAAACCCATGGGCAAATTCACGATCAAACCGACCAACACAGGCTATGTCTTCAACCTGAAAGCAGGCAACGGCGAAGTCATCGCTGTTTCGCAGGTCTACAAAGCACTGGACGGCGCGAAGAACGGCATTGCGAGCGTACAGACGAACGCTCCCATCGCTCCCGTTGAAGACCAGACCGTCGAAGGCTATGCTGCCGAGAAGAACCCGAAGTTCGAGATCTACACCGACAAGGCCGGCGAATTCCGCTTCCGCCTCAAAGCCAAGAACGGCGAGATCATCGCGACCGGTGAGGGTTACGCCTCCAAAGCCGGCTGCAAGAACGGCATCGAGTCCATCCGCAAAAATGCCCCCGACGCCCCTGTTGTGGTCGAAGAGTAATTTCATATCAATCAGAAAGAGCCCGTTCCGAAAGGAGCGGGCTTTTTGTTGCAAAAGTTGTCAGAAACCGGGAACTTCACTTTTTTTGGAACAGGTTGTGTGTTAAAATAAAACCACAGGAATTGTCAAACCTTTGACAATATAGTTCTTCTCATTTTCACCACAGAAAGAAGGTCATCCTATGGGCAACGTAAACCCCAGAAAAGTAGCTATGATCGGATGCGGATTCGTCGGCTCCGCCTCCTGTTTCGCTCTGATGCAAAGCGGACTGTTCTCTGAAATGGTCCTCATCGACGCAAACCAGGCAAAAGCCGAAGGAGAGGCGATGGACATCGCCCACGGCCTGCCCTTTGCCCGGCCCATGAACATCTATGCCGGCACCTACGATGACATTGCCGACGCGGCCATCATCATCGTGTCCGCGGGCGCTGCTCAGGCTCCGGGAGAGACCCGGCTGGACCTTGTCAAAAAGAATATCAAGATCTTCGGCTTCATCATGCCGGAACTGAAGAAACGCGACATCGGTGGCATTCTGGTCATCGTCGCGAACCCGGTCGATGTCCTGACATACGCTGCCATCCAGATGAGCGGCCTTCCGGAAAACCGTGTCTTCGGCACCGGCACCGTCCTCGACACAGCCCGCCTCAAGACCATGATCGGCGAATATGTCGGCGTCGACTCCCGCAACTGCCACGCCTATGTCGTCGGCGAGCACGGTGACAGCGAGATCGTCGCCTGGAGCAGCGCCAAGGTCTCCGGCCTGCCCCTGGATGACTACTGCATGCTCAAAGACCTGAACGATCATAAAGAGCAGAAACAGCAGATCGCCGAACGGGTCAAGAACAGCGCCTATGAGATCATCGAGCGCAAAGGTGCCACCTACTACGGCATCGCCATGTCCGTCAAGCGCGTCTGCGAAGCCATCATCCGCGACGAAAAGACCGTCCTTCCGGTCTCCCATCTGCAGCACGGCGAGTACGGCGTGAAAGATGTCGCGATGAGTACTCCTGCTCTCGTCGGCATCAACGGGATCGAGGGAGACATCCCCATCGACCTCAGCATGGACGAGCAGGAGAAACTCCTCGCTTCCGCCCGCACCCTGCGCGACGTCCTCGACGACGCCATGCCGCAGGATTGACGGTCTTCGAACAAAAACACCGATCGCTCCGGGCCTCCCGGAGCGTTTGACTTTTTTTCGGCCTGCTCTTAGAATGAGTATCAGCTATCAGAAAGAAAACAGACAGGAGAATACGAGTGAACCGCTGGAAGAAATCGATTGCCCTGCTGCTGGCGATGGTCATGGTGTGTGCCATGGCGCTGGCCGGATGCTCGGGGAAGAATAGCGAAACGGATGGGGCCGGTGCGAACGCGGAGCCCTACTCCAAAGACATTTTCGCGATGGACACCTACATGACGGTATCCGCGTACGGAGATGCCGGCGAAAAGGCGGTGGACGCCGCCGTCAAGGAAATCAACCGACTCGACGCCCTGCTCTCCACCGGCAAGGACACGAGTGAAGTGTCTGCCCTCAACAAAAACGAAGGGGGAGAACTGTCCGCCGACACGAATGCGCTGATGGACGCGGCTCTGGACCTCTATGAGTCCACGGACCACGTCTTCGACATCACCATCTACCCGGTCATGAAGCTCTGGGGCTTCACGGACCAGAACTTCAAGGTCCCGTCGGACGGCGACCTGAAAGCGGCGCTGAGTCTGGTCGACGCATCGACTCTCGACTATGACAAGTCGAAGAAGACCGTGGACTTCACGGTCGACGGCACGCAGATCGACTTCGGCGGCATCGCCAAGGGCTACACCTCGGCCACCGTCGCGCAGCTGTACCGGGACCTCGGCGTCACCTCCGGGCTCATCAACCTCGGCGGCAACGTCCAGACCGTCGGCCTCAAGCCGGACGGTTCCGAGTGGCGGATCGGCATCCAGCACCCGGAAGATGAGAACGACATGCTCGGCGTCGTCGAGACCCACGACAAAGCGGTCATCACCTCCGGCGGGTACGAGCGCAACTTCGAAGAAGACGGCGTCGTGTACCACCACATCATCGACCCCTCGACAGGCTACCCCGCTGACAGCGGACTTATTTCCGTGACCATCGTGTCCGAAGACGGCACGCTGGCAGACGGCCTGTCCACATCCCTGTTCATCATGGGCAGAGAAAAGGCGGCCGAATACTGGAAAGCCCATCAAAAAGACTTTGAATTCATCCTCTGCGAAGACGACGGCACGCTGGTCGTGTCGAACGGCCTCAAAGAGAAGTTCACACCAAAGGATGAGAACGCGAAAGTAGAGTACGTCTCATGAAGAAAAAAGACTTCCTCATCGCGGCCGTCGTGCTGCTCCTGGCGGGCATCCTCGCCCTCGTGTTCCGCTTCGCCGGCGGCGACCGGGGCGGGTCGGTCCAGGTGAAAGTGGACGGCAAAGTGGTCGGCACCTACGCGCTCATCGAAGAACAGCGCGTCCCCTTCGACACGAAGTACGGGCACAACACGCTCGTCATCGAGGGCGGCAAAGCGCACATCGAAGACGCGGACTGCCCGGACCACTACTGCGAGCAGCAGGGCGAGATCTCCAAAACGGGAGAGACCCTCGTCTGTCTGCCCCACAAACTGGTGGCAGAAGTGGTCGCCGGCGAAGAGGCAGACGTCGACATCGTTGCGAAATAAGGAGGACCCTATGGCTAGAACCCGTACATCGCCAACGGGCACTCCCGGACGACGTGTGGCACTGGACGGCATCCTGGTCGCCCTCGCGATGATCTTCTCCTACATGGAGACGTTCATCCCCTTTAACTTCGGCGTGCCCGGCATCAAACTGGGCCTCGCGAACCTGGTGGTCCTCCTCGGGCTCACCTTCCTGCCGGCGGTGGACGTGCTGCTCATCAGCGTCGTGCGCATCGTGCTCTCCTCGCTGCTCTTCGGCAACGTCATGTCCCTCTGGTACAGCCTGGCCGGCGGCCTTCTGAGTTTTGTCGCGATGTACCTCCTCTCGAGGCGGGACGACATTTCACTCATCGGCATGTCCATGACCGGCGGTGTGCTCCACAATGTGGGTCAGGTCATCACCGCGGCCATCGTCGTCAAGACCCTGCAGCTCACCTGGTACTTGCCGGTGCTGCTCGTGGCGGGCCTCGTGACCGGCCTCATCATCGGCACGGTCGCCAGACTTCTGATGCCCCGCGTGCAGAAGGCGCTGGACCGCTACCGGTGACCGATTTCAGAAGGTCTCATTTGTGGTTTGCCCTGTAACCGTTCTCCATACTGCTCGGCCTGTTCATCTGGCTCGGGGTTTAAAGGTCTTTCGGCTGAAAAACGAATGAAACTCTGTAAAATCGTCCCTGTCACAGGGACGATTTTTTGGATATGCACATTATTATTGACGTTTTTATACAAAAACATGCATAGTTGTACGACCTATTTCAAAAGAAATTCATACACGACCAATATTTTGTTGTATAATGTAGTTGTCAAAATAGTCTTTTTCTTCAAAAAGATTAAGAAGGTAAACGACAAGAAAGCAAGAGGTGAATTTTATGGATGAAAAAATCTTGACCATCGCCAAGAGAGTCATCGCAGCACTGCGCGGAGATACCGACTCGTACAAAGTTCTGTTCGAAGAAGCTGCTCCGTATGTCTGGGAGATCTGCAAAAAGTACTTCCTCGATGACGAAGATGCCAAGACTGCCCTCGATGCCACGTTCGGAACGGTCGCGGAGAAGTTCGCGGACCAGAAAGATCCGACCGACTTCCTGGGCTGGGTCAAACGCATCGCCCATCTGACCTGTGCCGAGCAGGCTGCCAAAGTCGGCGGTCTGGCAGACGCAGAAGTCAAAGACCTCGCTCTCCTCACTCTTTCCGACTACAAGAAAGAGAAGAAAGACGGCGTCCTGACCTTCGCTACTGTCAAAGACCTCACCGAGAAAGTCCTGGCGGTCCTTCCGCAGCGTCAGAAGACCGAACTCCTTCTCTGGAACGAAGGCTACTCGGTCGCCGAGATTGCGAAGAAACTCGCTATCTCCCCCGGCTCCGTCGTCGGCGGCCTGAACATCGCGAAGGGCAAAGTCGAAGAGGAGACCGCAAAGTGGGAAGCTGACGGCTTCGATTACACGAAGTATGCCGCTTCTCCCATGAGCTTCTTCACCCGTCTGATGCGTGAGAAGTTCGACGGCGACTATGTTTATGCACTGCCGGAAGACAAGGGCTGGACCTGGGCTTCTCTCTGGGACGGCATTTCCGGCAAACTCAAATGGCCGGCACTGGGCGTCGGCGCTGCTGCCGCCACCGGTCTGGTCTCCAAGTTCGGCGACCTCGATCTCGACCTTCCGGGCTTCGACTGGAAAGCGAAACTCGCCGACGCGAAGATCGACCTTCCCGACGTCGACCTCAAGGCCAAACTTCCGGATGTCGACCTGCCGAAAGTCGACGTAGACGCAAAACTTCCGGATGTTGACCTGCCGAAGGCAGACCTCGACATCAAGGCTCCCGACGTGGACCTCCCGAAGGTCGACGTAGACGCCAAACTTCCGGACGTCGATCTGCCGAAGGCAGACCTCGACGTGGACGTCAAGAAACCCGACATCGATCTCGGTAAAGTCGGCGCAGGCGTTGCCGCCGGTGCCGCAGCTGTCGGCGCTGCCGCAGCCAAGCTGAAGGATGTTGATATCGACGCGAAACTTCCGGACGTCGACCTCCCCGATGTCGACCTCAAGGCGAAAGCCGCCGACATCAAAGCGGACATCGACGCGAAACTCCCGGATATCGACCTTAAGAAAGACGACGATGACAAGGCAGCTGCTGTCGCTGCCGCTGCAGGCAAGAAGAAAGGTCTCGCAGGCTTCTGGAAGTGGCTCCTTCCGCTGCTGCTCCTCCTTCTCCTCCTCGGCCTCATCTTCGGTGGCCTCAAGGGCTGCAACACCGGCGCTTCCGGTTGCAACACCGGCGCTTCCGGCTGCAGCACGGGCGCTTCGGGCTGCAATACCGGTGCGAAGGGCTGCGCCAAGGGCGATGCTGACATCAAGACTCCGGACGTCAGCGTGAAGACTCCCGACGTCGACGTCAACACCGTCGAATCCGGCGACCTCAATGACTACGTCATCGACGCCAATGTCAAGACCAAGACGGTCCCCGTCTCTGTTGACGGTTCCGTCCTTGACATCAACACGAACGATGTCGGCAGATTCCTGACCGGTCTGAACGTCATCAACACGAACCCGGTCGCATATGTCATTGCTCAGACCAGCGACGCGAAGTCTCTCGTTGAGAAGTATGCCTATGTCTTCCCGGCCATCGCCGAGATCAACGACGGCACCCTCACCGAACTGAGATTCACCGACGCTCTCGGTGCTGACAAGTGCTTCCAGTTCGAGACCAAGGACGACGTCCTCACCAAGGTCACCCTGGCTGACAAAGACGGCGCCATCGAGACCGCGACCTACAACTGGGATGCCGGTACTCTGAAGACCATCACCGTCGGCGACAAGACCCTTGACTATCTCAAGGACGTCACCCCGACCAAGACGGAAAAAGATGAAGCAAACGGCCTCACCAAGGTCTACTTCGGCGACAACTGGATCACCTGCCGCGCTCTCAACGAAGAGGCAGTCGACCTCGTCACCTATGAGTGGGACAACCACACCGGTGCCCGCGCATTCGCCTATGATGACAACGGCGCCCTGAAGACCTATCAGAGCTTCCAGAGCATCATGAAGTAAATCGCCACGGCGATCCACCGCGCAACATAAAAACTGCCCTCCGGGACTTCCCGGAGGGCTTTTTTTGTACGGAAAAAAGGGCTATAATGGGGCGAGAAGATCCAACACCCGCAAGGGAGAGTGTTTTATGAGCGAAGCCAACAAGATCGATTATACCGGTGTCGTGAACGCGGCCCGCAGGGGCGATGAGGACGCCTACGAGTTCCTCTACAACCAGAGCGTTCAGAAGTGCCGTGCCATCTGCATGAAGTATTTCGACCCGGCCACGGAAGCCGGCCGTCAGAAGACGGACGACGTGGTGCGGGAAGTCTACGTGCGCATGTATGACCGCATCAAGACCCTCTACGACCCCGAGGACTTCCCCATCCTCGGCCGCGCCCTGACCCGGGAAGTGTGCCTCAAAAAGCGCAAACTGGAGTCGGTGCAGCTGGAGACGGAAGCGTACATCGGCGTGGCGGACGCGGGGAAGACGGAGGCCACTCCGCTGGTCACCGCGGAAGAGTGCCGGGCAGAGGTCCGGGGAGACGCCATGCTGAAGAACGAGACGGTCGGCACCCTGGTGCTGGCGGTCCTGCACCGCATGACCCCTGCAGAGCGCCTCGCCATCGTCAACTGGAACGAGGACGACCCGACCGCCATGAAGCGGGAAGACACTCTGCGGGAGGCCTTCATCTGCGCTGAAAAGACCATCATGGAACTGGAGCCCGAGGCCGGCATCCGGGCGAAAGACTTCGCGAAGTCCCGCCTCGCCTTCTTCAACTGGCTCCTCGACCTCTACAACCGCTTCTATGAGGCCTCCACGAAGGGCTGGGACGGTGCCGTCGAGCCGGCATACAGCCTCGCTTTCTCGGGCGATGTACCGGCTCCCGTTGAAACAACAGAACAAAGTGTATCGTTCGAGTCCATCTGGTCGGAGATCCGCCAGCAGTTCTATATCACCAATAACATCCAGCTGCCGTCGGTCCTGAAGGCCATCGGCGAAGACGGGGAAGAGGACCTGGCGGGCGACAGCTTCGACGGTTATCTGGACGAAGAAGACGCAGAAAACAGCGAAACTCCGTCGGATGGGGAACCTGCGGTGCGACCGGCGCCGAAAAAGGGCTTCCTCGGCACCTGGTGGGGACGGCTCATCGTCGGTCTCATCCTCATTGTTCTGGTGCTGGCGGCGGTCGTTGTGACCGCCGGGCAACACACCTCACACGCCCTGGTCCCGGCATTTATGCAATCTGCTGATTTCACTTTCGAACAAGCGTTTGGATTCAACATTTCGTAATGGTCGGCTGTCAAGTAAAAACTTTTGTGTGGAATCTTTACAAAGCGTGAAACGCCTTATATTACGTGGATGAACAAAAATGTTTTAAACCTTTCCGCACCGTTTTTCACAATTTCCACCCAAAGGATTATACAAAGTGTAATAATTAACAAATGTCAAGCCCGTTTTCCGCAAGAAAACGGGCTTGACATCTACAATCAGCAATATGTCTAAATAATGTTTACTTTTCACCCTTGATTTTGTCCCAATAGGCCTTCGCGGCCTGCTCGTTTTTGTTGGGACCGGGCTCATAGTACCGGGTGCCGACGAGGGCGTCGGGCAGGTACTGCTGGTACGTCCAGTGGTTCGGGTAGTCGTGGGGATAGATGTAGAACTGCCCCTTGACCTCCTGGTCCTCGCCGTCGAAATGCTTGTTCTGCAGCTGACGGGGGATGGGACCGGAACGGCCCGCCGCGAGGTCGGACATGGCCTTCGTGATGGCCTGGTCTCCCGAGTTGGACTTCGGCGATGTAGCGACCAGTATGACGGCGTCCGCCAGCGGGATCTTCGCTTCGGGCAGGCCCACCTGCAGCGCGATGTCGCAGGCGGACTTGACGATGGGGATGATCTGCGGGTACGCGAGGCCCACGTCCTCGCAGGCGCAGACGAGCAGCCGCCGGATGGCGGAGGGCAGGTCGCCGGCCTCGAGCAGACGGGCGAGGTAATGGAGCGCGGCGTCCGGGTCGGAGCCCCGCATGGACTTCTGGTAGGCGGAGACGATGTCGTAGTGGTCGTCTCCGGCGCGGTCGTAGCGCATGGCGGACTTCGCCGTGATCTGCTCGATGAGCGCCGTCCCTACGGAGACGACCGGCGGGTCGCCCTCCCCGGCACCGGCGGCCATGGAGCACAGTTCGACCGTGGTGATGGCTTTCCGTACATCGCCACCGGCAGCCTGGGCAATGGCGTATGCCACGTCCTCCGGCACGTCGTAGGTGACGCCGTTCTCTTCGCCGACCACGCGGAACGCCCGCTCGACGGCCGGCACGATGTCCTCCGCGGTGACGCTCTTGAACTCGAAGACCGTGCAGCGGGAGATGACGGCGTTGTAGACGTAGAAGTAGGGGTTCTCGGTGGTGGAGGCGATCATGGTGATGTCGCCGCTCTCAAGGTATTCGAGCAGGCTCTGCTGCTGCTTTTTGTTGAAGTACTGGATCTCATCGAGGTACAGAAGGATGCCGTTGGGCGCGGCAAGGGTGCCCACGTCCGCCACCATGTCCTTGATGTCGGCGATGCCGGAGGTGGTGGCGTTGAGCCGGTACAGTTTCTTATTAGTCTTCTCGGCGATGATGTTCGCGAGGGTCGTCTTGCCGACGCGCGAGGGGCCGTAGAAGATGAGGTTCGGGATGTTTCCGGACTCCACGATGTTGCGAAGGGCCATGCCGGGCGCCAGCAGGTGACGCTGACCGACCATCTCATCGAGGGTGCGGGGGCGGATGCGGTCCGCCAGAGGTCTGGACATAAGGGTTCTCCTTACTCTTGGATTACTCATACATTATATATACCCGGATTTCTTTGCGCAACCGGGAGCCTAGATTTAGTGCTCGGAACGCCCGGCGGCGCTACATTTTGGGGCCTTGTGAAAAGCGCCGAAATTCCTCAAAAAAGTTTGTAAAAAAAGCTGAATTTTTCCTTGCAATTGCCTTATATATATGATAGTATCTCTAGGCACGTGAAAAGGGGCTTACTGCGCCCATATCACGTAGAGATATGCGATGATGCGGGAGGTGGCCGTCCTCTGAGACGGGAAATTTCCGCGGAGTATGTCCGATTTTAAACCGGGCGAAACTAATATTGTGTACGTAGAAACCCCCGTAGGGTTGCAAGACGGGAGAACTATGTGCCAAGCTGTTTGTGCCACCCGGAGGCCGAAAGGCCGCCAGGTTTTTTCAATACTGAAAAGGGAAACACCCGGCTGAGTGTTGAAAATTTTCCACTGGTGTGGAAAACAGCGTGCCCGCCATTACAACCTTTAGGAGGAATCTAACAATGGCAACACAGAACAAAGCAGCAAAAGAAAAGGTTCGTATCAGACTGAAGGGCTACGACCACAACCTCGTCGACACCGCCGCTGAGAAGATCGTTGAGACCGCGAAGCGCACCGGTGCCAAGGTATCCGGCCCCGTGCCGCTGCCGACCGAGAAAGAAGTCGTCACCATCCTTCGCGCTGTCCACAAGTACAAATACAGCCGTGAGCAGTTTGAGCAGAGCACCCACAAGAGACTCATCGACGTGATCAGACCTTCGGCCAAAACGATCGAAGCCCTGACCGGTCTTGAGCTTCCCGCCGGTGTTGACATCGAGATCAAGCTCTAAGCCATCTCAGAGGAAACACTGAACGGTCATGTTGGTGGACGCATCCATCAACCAATAACCAAAGGAGGAAAACAATATGCAGAAAGGTCTTATCGGTAAGAAAATCGGTATGACACAGCTCTTTGACGAAGTCGGAAACGTTATCCCCGTCACCGTCATCGAAGCAGGTCCGTGCCCCGTCGTCCAGAAGAAGACCATCGAGAACGATGGTTACGAAGCTGTCCAGCTTGGTTTTGGCGATGTGAAGGTCACACGCGTCAACAAACCCGAAAAGGGTCATTTCGACAAGGCAGACGTTGCCCCGAAGAAAGTTCTTCGTGAGTTCCGCCTCGCCGACACCTCCGCACTGAACGTCGGAGACATCGTCAAGGTTGACACATTCGCAGCTGGTGACAAAGTCGATGTCATCGGTACGAGCAAAGGTAAAGGTACTGCAGGTGCCATCAAGCGCTGGAACTTCCATCGCCTGAAAGAGTCCCACGGTACCGGTCCTAACGCAAGACACGCCGGTTCTCTGGGCGCATGCTCCGATCCGTCCCGCGTCTTCAAAGGCAAGAAGCTCGCCGGTCATCTCGGTCACGAGCGCGTCACCATCCAGAATCTCGATGTTGTTAAGGTCGACGCCGAAAACAACCTCATCGCCATCAAGGGCGCCGTTCCCGGCCCCAAGGGCGGTATCGTCATTCTGAAAGATACAGTTAAAGCGTAAGGAGGAGTAAGACATGCCTAGCGTTAAAGTTTACAGCTTTGCCGGTAAAGCGGCCGGAACCATGGAGCTGAACGACAGCATCTTCGGCATCGAGCCGAACACGTCTGCCATGCACCTGGTCGTGGTCAACTACCTGGCAAATCAGCGTCAGGGTACTCAGTCCACCCTCACACGCGCTGAAGTCAGAGGCGGCGGTCGCAAGCCCTGGAGACAGAAAGGCACCGGCCACGCAAGACAGGGTTCCACCCGCTCTCCGCAGTGGAGACACGGTGGTGTCGCCCTCGGTCCGAAGCCCCGCAGCTACGGATTCGACATCAACAAGAAGGTCAGAAAGCTCGCGATGAAATCCGCGCTGTCTGACAAAGTCGCAAATGAAGCTTTCGTCATCGTCGACGATCTCAAGATGGACGCCATCAAGACCAAAGACATGGTCGCGGCTCTGGACAAACTCAGTGCTGCCAAGAAGACGCTCATCGTCACTTCCGACAAGGACGAGGTCATCTACAAGAGCGCAAGAAACATTGCCGGCGTCAAAGTCAGCCCGGTCAATGCCATCAACGTCTACGACCTGCTGAATGCCGACAAAGTCGTCATTGCGAAGGCTGCCGTAGAGAAGCTTGAGGAGGTATATGCATGAGTAAGACAGCACAGGACATCATCCTCCGCCCCATCATCACCGAGGAAAGCATGGGCAACACCGCAATGAAGAAGTACACCTTCGCCGTTGCGAAAGACGCCAACAAGGTCGAGATCAAAAAGGCCTGTGAAGAGCTCTTCGGTGTCGAAGTTCAGAAAGTCAACACCATGAACGTCCGTGGTCAGAAACGCCGCTATGGCCGTTTCGAAGGCTACAAGGCTTCCTGGAAGAAAGCGATCGTGACCCTTACCGAAGACTCCAAGACCATCGAGTTCTTCGAAGGCATGGTATAAGGAGTGTGAATCTAAATGGCGATCAGAGTTATTAAGCCGACCACCAACGGCACAAGAAACATGTCTGTCACCGATTACTCCGAACTGTCCAAGGTTGCTCCTGAGAGAAGCCTTCTGGAACCGATGAACAAGCATTCCGGTCGTAACAGTTACGGAAGAATCACCGTTCGCCACAGAGGCGGCGGAAACCGCAGAAAATACAGAATCATCGACTTCAAGCGCGACAAGTTCGACTGCCCGGCAACGGTCCTCACCCTTGAGTATGATCCGAACCGCTCCGCGAACATCGCACTCATTCAGTACGAAGACGGCGAGAAGAGATACATCCTTGCTCCTGTCGGTCTGAAAGTCGGTTACACCATCGAGAATGGCCCGAACGCCGACATCAAACCCGGCAACGCCCTTCCGCTGGTCAACATCCCCGTCGGTACGTTCGTCCACAACGTCGAACTTTACCCGGGCCGCGGCGGACAGTTCGCACGTTCCGCCGGTAACGCTGCTCAGCTCATGGCTCGTGAGAACGGCTACGCCCTTCTCCGTATGCCCTCCGGCGAGCTTCGCAACGTCCCCGAGATCTGCATGGCCTCCATCGGCCAGGTCGGTAACGCGGACCACGCGAACGTCAAAGTCGGTAAGGCTGGCCGCACCCGTCACATGGGCATCCGCCCGACCGTCCGTGGTTCTGTCATGAACCCGAACGACCACCCGCACGGCGGTGGTGAAGGTAAATCGCCCATCGGTAGACCCGGCCCTGTTACCCCGTGGGGTAAACCCGCTCTTGGTTACAAGACCCGGAAGCATAACAAGAAGTCCGATAAGATGATCGTTAGACGTCGTAACGGCAAGTAATCGTGAAAGGAGATAAGGATCATGAGCAGAAGTCTTAAGAAAGGCCCTTATGTAGAACCCAAACTCCTGGCTCGCGTTCAGAAGATGAACGAGACCGGTGACAAGCAGGTTCTGAAGACCTGGAGCCGTTCTTCCACAATTTTCCCCGATTTCGTTGGTCATACCTTCGCAGTTCACGATGGCCGCAAACATGTCCCGGTTTATGTAACGGAGGACATGGTCGGACACAAACTTGGCGAATTCGCACCGACTCGGACCTTCAGAGGTCACTCGGGTTCCAAATCAGGCTAACAAAAGGAGTGTGTAACTAATGGAAGCTAAAGCATCCGCTACTTTCGTAAGAATCGCGCCCCGTAAGGTCCAGATCGTTCTCGACCTGATCCGTGGCGAAGATGCAGAAAAAGCGATGGCCATCCTCAAGCACACACCGAAAGCCGCGTGTGAAGTCCTTGAGAAGGTCCTCAAATCAGCAATGGCAAACGCTGAGGTCAAAAACATGGACACCTCGAAACTTTACGTTGCCGAGTGCTTCGTAAACCAGGGTCCGACCCTCAAGCGTATCCGTCCGAGAGCACAGGGCAGAGCTTACATCATCCGTAAGAGAACTTCCCATATCACGATCGTGCTCAAGGAAGCAGAATAACCAACGGAGGAGGAAAAAACATGGGACAGAAAGTAAACCCCACCGGACTTCGTGTCGGCGTCATCAAAGACTGGGAATCTCGCTGGTATGCAGATGACAAAGATTTCGGCGCGACTCTTGTGGAAGACTACAAGCTCAGAAAGTTCCTTCTTGACCGTCTGAAAGCAGCCGGTGTTCCGAAGGTTGAAATTGAGCGTGATAACAAACGCGTCAGAATCAACGTGTTCTGCGCGAAGCCCGGCATCGTGATCGGCCGCGGCGGTTCTGAAATCGAAAAGCTCAAGGGTGAAGTCGAAAAGATGCTCGGCAAGCCGGTCTCCATCAACATCGTGGAGATCAAGCAGCCCGACCTCGACGCAACTCTTGTTGCTGAGAACATTGCCGGTCAGCTCGAGAGACGTGTCTCTTACAGACGCGCTGTCAAGCAGGCCATCGGCAGAACCATGAGACTTGGAGCAAAGGGTATCAAAGTCCAGGTATCCGGCCGTCTGGGCGGCGCTGAGATCGCCCGCTCGGAGAGCTACCACGAAGGCACCATCCCGCTTCAGACGATCAGAGCTGACATTGACTACGGCTTTGTTGAAGCAGCTACCACTTACGGTAGAATCGGAGTAAAAGTGTGGATCTACAAAGGTGAGGTCCTTCACGAGAACACGAACAACACTCGTGAGCGTGAGAACAGAAGACCTCGCAGAAACCGTAACAACAAGGAAGGGGGAGCTAAATAATGTTGATGCCGAAAAGAGTTAAACACAGAAAACAGCAGCGTGGCCGCATGAAAGGTAAAGCTACCAGAGGTAATAAGGTCACTTATGGTCAGTACGGTCTTGTCGCCCTCGAGCCGGCATGGATCACTTCCGCCCAGATCGAAGCAGCCCGTGTTGCTATGACCCGTTACATCAAGCGTGGCGGTCAGGTCTGGATCAAGATCTTCCCTGACAAACCCATCACCAAGACCCCGGCCGAGACCCGAATGGGTAAAGGTAAGGGTGCCGTTGAGTACTGGGTCGCCGTTGTCAAACCGGGCAGAGTCATGTTTGAACTCGCCGGCGTCGACGAAGAAGTTGCCCGTGAGGCCATGCGCCTTGCCGCCAACAAGCTTCCCATCAAATGTAAGTTCGTAGTCAAAGACCAGGAGGATGGTGAACAGTAATGAAAGCTCAGGAACTTAGAGAGCTGTCTGCTGCAGAGCTTGACGCAAAGCTTTCCGAGCTCAAAGACGAGCTGTTCAAACTTCGTTTCCAGCAGGCCATCAACCAGCTGGAGAATCCCACCCGCATTCGTGCCGTCAAGAAAGACATCGCCCGCATCAAGACCATTCAGCGCGATATCGAACTCCACGGCACCGAAGCCTAAGGAAGGAGAGGTTTGATAGCATGAGCGAAAGAAATCTTAGAAAGACACGCGTCGGCGTTGTCAGCAGCGATAAAATGGATAAAACGGTCGTTGTTACCGTTAGAGACAGGGTCCAGCACCCGCTTTATAAGAAGATCGTCAACCGCACTGTCAAGTACAAAGCGCACGACGAAAACAACGAGTGCCGCGTAGGCGACCGCGTTCTCCTGATGGAGACCCGCCCGATGTCCAAGGACAAGAGATGGCGCGTTGTCGAAATCATCGAGAAGGCCAAGTAAATAAGGAGGAATTACTGTGATTCAGCAGCAGACTCTCCTCAAGGTTGCCGACAACTCTGGTGCCAAGGAAATCATGTGCATCAAAGTGCTTGGCGGCACGAACAGGAGATACGCCAACATCGGCGACGTCATCGTTGCTTCGGTCAAGAAAGCAACACCCGGCGGCGCTGTCAAAAAAGGCGAAGTAGTTAAAGCAGTTGTTGTCAGAACTGTCAACGGCGTGCGCAGAGACGATGGTACTTACATCCGTTTCGATGAAAACGCAGCCGTTCTTATCAAAGACGATAAGAGCCCGAGAGGAACACGTATTTTCGGGCCTGTGGCAAGAGAACTCAGAGGTAAGGAATTCACCAAGATCCTCTCCCTTGCTCCCGAAGTACTGTAATCGGAGGTAGCCAGACAATGAATAAAGTTCATGTAAAAACCGGCGATGAAGTTGTTGTCATCAATGGTAAATACCATGGCCAGAAAGGCAAAGTCCTTGCTGTCTCTCCCGCAGAGGGCAAGGTCATCGTCGAAGGCATCAACATCATCACGAAACATGTCAAGCCCCGCAGAATGGGCGAGACCGGCGGTCTTGTAAAGGCGGAATCCGCTCTTTACGCAGACAAAGTCCAGCTCGTCTGCCCGAAGTGCGGCGAGGCGACCCGCGTTGGTCACGTTGTGGAAGACGGAAAGAAACTCCGTGTCTGCAAGAAGTGCGGCGCGAAATTCGAATAAGGAGGGCAAGTGAACATGGCTAGAATGAAAGACATTTACGTTAGCGAAGTCGCACCTGCTCTTATGGAAAAATACGGCTACAAGAGCGTCATGCAGATCCCGAAACTCGACAAGATCGTGGTCAATGTCGCCTGTGGCGAAGCGAAAGAGAACCCGAAAGTCCTGGACGCTGTCGTCAAAGACCTGTCCACCATCACCGGCCAGAAGCCCGTTCTCATCAAGGCCAAAAAGTCCGTCGCGAACTTCAAACTTCGTGAAGGCATGACCATCGGCGCGAAGGTCACTCTTCGCGGTGAGAGAATGTATGAGTTCCTCGACCGGTTCTTCAACCTCGCGCTTCCGCGCGTTCGTGACTTCCGTGGTATCAACCCGAACTCCTTCGATGGACGCGGAAACTACTCCATGGGTATTCGGGAACAGCTGATCTTCCCGGAGATCGAGTACGACAAGATCGACGCGATTCGCGGCATGGACATTGCGTTCATCACCACCGCGAAGACCGATGAAGAAGCAAAAGAACTGCTGACCCTCATGGGCGCACCGTTTGCGAAAGAATAAGGAGGTTTTCAGACATGGCTAAAACATCGATGAAAGTCAAAGCTGCCAGAGAGCCGAAGTATTCGACCAGACAGCACAACAGATGCCAGATCTGCGGCAGACCTCACGCATACCTTCGTAAATACGGTGTATGCAGAGTTTGCTTCAGAGAACTCGCACACAAGGGTCAGATCCCTGGTGTCAAAAAAGCCAGCTGGTAATTTTGAGCAAGGAGGAAACATAACATGCAGGTTACAGACTCTGTAGCAGATATGCTTACAAGAATCAGAAATGCTAACGCAGCAAAGCATGATACAGTTGAAGTTCCCGCATCAAACATGAAGAAAGCCATTGCTCAGATTCTGGTTGATGAAGGATACATCAAGAGCTTCTCTGTCGAAGAAGACGGGAAGCAGGGTATCATTACGATCACGCTCAAATACGGTCCGAACAAGTCCCCGGTCATCACCGGACTCAGAAGAGTCTCCAAGCCGGGTCTCCGGATCTACACGAGCTGTGAGGATATGCCGAAGGTCATGAAGGGCCTTGGCGTTGCCATCCTCTCGACTCCGAAGGGCGTTATGACAGATAAAGAGGCTCGCAAGGCCAATGTCGGCGGCGAAGTCCTCGCATTCGTTTGGTAAGGGAGGAAACAGTACATGTCTCGTATCGGCAAAAAGCCCATCGCCATCCCGGCGGGGGTCGAAGTCAAAATCGACGGTTGCACTGTTACCGTAAAGGGCCCGAAGGCTACTCTTACCAGAGATGTGCATCCGAATATGGCTGTGAAGGTCGAAGGCGCTGAGCTCATCGTTGAGCGTCCGAACGACCAGAAGCAGAACAGAGCACTCCACGGTCTGACCCGTTCTCTCCTCGCCAACATGGTCGAGGGTGTCAGCAACGGCTTCAGCAAAGTGCTCGAAGTCAATGGTGTCGGTTACCGTGCCGCTGTCCAGGGCAACAAGCTCAACCTGACCGTCGGATATTCCCATCCGGTCGAGATGGAGCTTCCGGAAGGCCTGAGCGCGGAAGTCAACGGCAACAAGATCACCATCTCCGGCGCCGACAAACAGAAGGTCGGCCAGTTCGCTGCAGAAGTTCGCGAGAAGCGTCCGCCGGAACCCTACAAGGGCAAGGGCATCAAGTATGCAGACGAACACATCCGCCGCAAGGAAGGTAAAGCCGGTAAGGGCGGTAAGTAAGAAAAGGAGTGAATCGGAATGGTTACTAAACCAGATAGCAATAAAGCTCGTCTTAAGCGTCATAAGAGAGTTCGCGGTAAGATCTCCGGTACTGCCGAAAGACCGCGCCTCTGCGTTTACCGCTCCCTGAACAACATCTATGCTCAGATCATTGACGACGTCACCGGCAACACGCTGGTCTCTGCGTCTTCCAATGAGAAGACTTTCAAGGAATACGGCGGAAATAAAGACGCCGCACGCGAAGTCGGCAAAGTCCTTGCCGAGCGTGCAGCAAAGAAAGACATCAAAACAGTAGTGTTCGACCGCGGTGGCTATGTCTACCAGGGCCGCGTGGCTGAACTTGCAGAAGGTGCCCGTGAGGGCGGCCTCGAATTCTAAGGGAGGAGGAAGACTTTTGGCTAAAATCGATGCATCTAATTTAGAGCTTCAGGAGCGCGTCATCACCATCAACCGCGTTTCCAAAACCGTCAAGGGTGGTCGTATCTATAAGTTCGCTGCTCTTGTTGTTGTCGGTGACGGCAACGGCCTTGTCGGCTTCGGCCTTGGTAAATCCGGCGAAGTCCCGGACGCCATCCGCAAGGGTATTGAAGACGCCAAGAAGAACCTGATCAGAGTTTCTCTGAAGGGGACCACCATCCCTCACGAGGTCATTGGCAAATACGGCGCAGGCGTCGTCCTGCTGAAACCTGCCGCACCCGGTACCGGCGTTATCGCCGGCGGTCCCGTCCGTGCCGTTGTTGAGACGGTCGGCATCCAGGACATCCGGTCCAAGGCACTTCGTTCCAACAATCCGTGTAACGTCGTCCGGGCTACCCTCAACGGTCTGTCCCAGCTTCGTAACGTGGAGGAAGTTGCTGAGATCCGCGGCAAATCCGTCAACGAAATCTTAGGCTAAGGAGAGTGGCTACAATGGCAGAAAAAACTGTACAGGTCAAGCTCGTCCGCAGCCTGATCGGAAACAAGAAAGACCAGATCGCTACTGCATATTCTCTTGGTCTTCGCAAAATCGGCGATGTCAGCACTCAGCCTGACAACGCTCAGACGGCCGGCAAGATCCGCAAGATCGCTCATCTCGTCGAAGTCGTCAACGAAGCTTGAGGGAGGTGCGACGAATGAAATTACACGAACTTTCCCCTGCAAAGGGTTCCAAGAAAGACGTTAAGAGAATCGGCCGTGGTACCGCTTCCGGTCAGGGCAAGACCGCCGGTAAGGGTCACAAGGGTCAGAAGGCGAGAGCCGGTTATTCCCAGCGCGTCGGTTTCGAAGGCGGCCAGATGCCCCTTCAGAGACGTCTTCCGAAGAGAGGCTTCAACAACATCTTCGCCAAGGAGATCGTCACGGTCAACGTGAAAGACCTCGAAGCCCGCTTCAACGACGGCGACGTCGTCGATGCAGAGGCCCTCATCAAAGTCGGTCTCATCAAGAAGGCGAAAGACGGTGTCAAAGTCCTCGGTAACGGAGACCTCACCAAGAAGCTCACCGTCAAGGTGAATGCCTATAGTAAGACTGCAAAGGAGAAGATCGAGGCAGTCGGCGGAAGTGCCGAGGAGGTATAAGATGCTCCAGACGCTTGTCAATGCTCTTAAGACCCCGGAACTTCGCAAGAAGATCCTCTACACTGCGTTCATCATTCTGATCTTCAGAATCGGCGCAGCCATCTCCGTTCCGTTCACGAACGCTGCCCAGGGTATCATCGACGATACCACCTCTGCGGGCAACTTCATGAACTACCTCAACATGATGACCGGTGACGCGTTCAACTATTCGACGCTGTTCGCCATGTCCATCACCCCGTACATCAACGCATCCATTATCATGCAGCTGCTCGGTGTCGCGATTCCGGCACTCGAACGTCTCTCCAAAGAGGGCGACGTCGGCAGAAAGAAACTGCAGCGGATCACCCGAGTCGTCGCGGTCATCATCGCGGCACTCCAGTCCACCGCATACTTCTTCTATCTGCGCAGCGGCGGATACCTCTCCACCGACGCAAACGGTCTGGCCTTCACCGGCTTCTCCGCGGTCCTTCAGGCCCTGGTCGTCATCATCACCCTCATCGCCGGCTCTGCCATCATGATGTGGCTTGGTGAACAGATCAACGCCAAAGGCATCGGTAACGGTATCTCCATCCTCCTGTTCGCGGGTATCGTATCCCGCATCCCGCAGGACACCATCATGATGTGGGAAGCCTTCAAGCGCGGCGGTCTGTACTATGCGTACGCTCCGCTTGCCGCAATCCTGATCATCGCGAGCATCCTGTTCATCGTCTGGGTGGACAACTCCGAGAGACGGATCCCCGTCGTCTACGCAAAACGCGTGGTCGGCCGGAAAATGTACGGCGGACAGAACACCAACCTGCCCATCAAGGTCAACATCTCCGGTGTTATGTCCATCATCTTCGCCAGCTCCATTCTGTCCCTGCCCCCGACAGTCCGTATGTTTGTCGACAGCAAGATCGCAGATGGCAGCGGCTGGGATAAATTCTTCGACATGTTCGACGCAGAGAGATGGTTCTACGGGATCATGTATTTCATCCTCATCATCTTCTTTGCATACTTCTATTCTTCTATCCAGTACAATCCCGTGGAAATGGCGAACAACCTTCGCCGCAACAATGGCACCATCCCGGGCATCCGTCCCGGTAAGCCGACCTCGGAGTACTTGCAGAAGGTCCTGAATCGCATCGTCCTGATCGGCTCCCTGCTCATCAGTGTCGTTGCCATTCTTCCCATTGTTTATTCTCAGATCACGAACGCCACCGGTGCTCAGATGAATATCGCCCTCGGCGGTACCTCTGTCATCATCCTTGTCGGCGTCGCGCTCGAAACCGTTCGTCAGCTCGAATCTCAGCTGATGGTCCGTCAGTATAAGGGCTTCCTGAGCTAAGGACCCTTTCAGAAAAGGAGAATTACGCATGAATATCATTTTCCTTGGAGCACCTGGCGCCGGCAAAGGCACTCAGGCGGAAAAAGTCGCAGATGCTTATGCCATCCCGACGGTCTCGACCGGTAACATGATCCGTGAGGCGCTGAAAAACGGCACCGAAATGGGACTGAAAGCCAAAGCGTTCATCGAATCCGGCGCACTTGTCCCGGACGATGTCGTCATTGGCATCATCAAAGAACGTCTTGCAAAAGACGACTGTGCAAAGGGATTCATCCTCGATGGATTTCCCCGCACCATCCCCCAGGCTGAGGCTCTGGACGCGATGGGCATCGTCATCGACAAAGTCGTCGATATCGAAGTCCCGGACGAAGCGATCACCGAGAGAATGAGCGGACGTCGTGTCTGCCCGGACTGCGGTTCTTCGTTCCACATCGTCACGAAGCAGCCGAAAGTCGAAGGGATCTGCGATCGCTGCGGAGCAGAACTCGTCCAGCGTAAGGACGACAAACCCGAAACGGTCGCTGACCGCTTAAAGGTCTATCACGATCAGACCGAGCCGCTGAAAGGTTACTATGAAGCGGCCGGCAAGCTTTCCGAAGTGGACGGCATCGGCACCGTCGAAGAGATCTTCGACCGCGTCAAGGCTGCCCTGGAGGCCTGAGCATGATCGTTTTGAAATCTGCCAGGGAACTGGAGATCATGAAGGAAGCCGGCAGGATCTCTGCCGGAGCCCTCATGGAAGTCGGCAAATACGTCCGTCCGGGCGTGTCCACTCTGGAACTCGATGAAGTCTGCTATAACTACATCAAGAGCCAGGGTGCGGAGCCGAACTTCCTGCATCTCTACGATTTCCCGAACACGGCATGCATATCCGTGAACGATGAGATCATCCACGGTATTCCCAGTAAGAACCGGATCCTGAAAGAAGGAGACATCGTCTCCGTGGATACCGGAGCCAAAATCGATGGCTACAATGGCGACAACGCCTACACGTTCTATGTCGGAGAAGTTTCTCCTGAAGTGCAGCGGCTGTGCGAAACCACCAGAGAAGCACTTCTCATCGGCATCCAGCAGGCGGTCCCGGGCAACCGGGTCGGAGACATTGGCGCAGCCATCCAGGAGTACTGCGAGAGCCGCGGTTACGGTGTCGTTCGTGAATACGAAGGACACGGCATCGGAACCAAGCTCCATGAGGAGCCGGGTGTCCCCAACTTCGGACGTCCCCACAAGGGCGTGCGGTTGCTTCCCGGCATGACCATTGCCATCGAGCCCATGATCAACATGGGTACGGCAAAGATCAAACAGTTGCCCGGCGATGAATGGACTGTTTTCACCGCGGACGGAAAACCCTCCGCCCATTACGAACATTCCATCGCCATCACCGAAGACGGACCGGTCATTCTTACCCCGCGTCCGACACTGGACTAACCTAGAGGAGGATCCACTCATGTCGAAACAGGATATGATCGAAATTGAAGGTACCGTCGTCGAAGCGCTCCCGAACACCATGTTCAAAGTAGAGCTCGAGAACGGACATCAGATACTGGCCCACATTTCCGGCAAACTGCGCATGAACTTCATCCGCATCCTTCCGGGGGACAAAGTAACGGTCGAAATGTCGCCGTACGACCTTACTCGTGGCCGTATTACCTGGCGATCGAAGTAATTATTAGGAGGTAACACAATGAAAGTCAGACCTTCTGTCAAAAAAATGTGCGAAAAGTGCAAGATCATCAAGCGCAAGGGTAAAGTCATGGTCATCTGTGAGAACCCGAAGCACAAACAGCGTCAGGGCTAAAGCCTGACCAGTAACACTTAATGGAGGTGCCTACATGGCTCGTTTATCAGGTGTCGACCTGCCGAGAGACAAGAGAATCGAAATCGCTCTCACCTATATCCATGGCATCGGCAGAAAGACTGCAGACGATATCATCAAAGCTACCGGCGTCAACCCCGATACTCGCGTAAAAGATCTTACCGAGCAGGATGTTGCCAAGCTTCGTGACTACATTGACCACAACCTTAAGGTCGAAGGTGATCTTCGTCGGGAAACCGCTCTGAACATCAAGAGACTCATCGAAATCGGTTCTTACCGTGGCGTTCGCCATAGAAAAGGTCTCCCCGTCAGAGGTCAGCGTTCCAAGACGAACGCCCGTACACGCAAGGGTCCGAAAAAGACCATCGCTAACAAGAAGAAGTAATTTAAGGGGGATAACACTTTGGCTAAACAAGGTTCCAAGAAGAACACTTCTACCCGCAGACGCCGCGACCGTAAAGTAGTCGAACGTGGCTCTGCCCATATCCAGTCCACCTTCAACAACACCATCGTCACCATCACCGACACTCAGGGCAACGCTGTTTCCTGGGCAAGCGCCGGTGAAATGGGCTTCCGTGGTTCCAAAAAGTCCACTCCCTTCGCAGCACAGACCGCAGCTGAGACGGCTGCCAAAGTCGCTGTTGACCGTGGAATGAAGACCATCGAAGTCTACGTCAAAGGCCCGGGCGCCGGCCGTGAAGCCGCCATCCGTGCACTGCAGACCGCAGGTCTCGAAGTCACCATGATCAAAGACGTGACTCCGATCCCGCACAACGGATGCCGTCCGCCGAAAAGACGTCGTGTCTGATCGTTAAAGGAGGATAAACCACTATGGCTAGAAATAGACAGCCCATCGCCAAAAAGGCGAAGAGCCTTGATTTCTCTCCGGCAACCATGGGTTATGCCGGCAAGGACACCCGTCGGAAACCGAAGGGCAACATGAGAAGAAAACAGTCCGAGTACGCCACTCAGCTCAACGAGAAGCAGAAGGTGAAGTTCATCTACGGCGTACAGGAAAAGCAGTTCCGTTCCTATTATGAAAAGGCAGCCAAAATGCAGGGTAAGACCGGTGAGAACCTCCTTATCCTCTGCGAACGCCGTCTGGATAACGTTGTGTTCCACCTCGGTTTCGCGACGACTCGTCGTCAGGCCCGCCAGCTTGTAACTCACGGTCATTTCACCGTAGATGGCAAGAAAGTAGACGTCCCGTCCTACCAGGTCAAACCCGGCCAGGTCGTTGCTGTCAAGGAAAAGAGCCGTTCTTCCGCAGTCTTTGCAAGACTGACCGGTGAGGATGCTCCCCTCGTCACGACCCCCGCATGGCTGGAACTGGATAAGGCGAACTTTGCCGGTACTGTGACCAGAGTCCCCACTCGTGAAGATGTGGACTTCCCGGTCGAAGAGCACCTCATCGTCGAGTTCTACTCCAAGTAATGCCACTGCTCACTAACCCGCAATCCACTTTTTTACCATTCAAGGAGGGTTAACGAATGATCGGTATTGAGAAGCCTAATATCGAAGTATTCAACCAGGAAGAGAACAGCACCTACGGCAAGTTCACGCTCGAACCCCTTGAGAGAGGTTTCGGCACGACGCTCGGCAACAGCATGAGACGCGTTCTGCTTTCTTCCCTTCCGGGATACGCTATCACCTCGGTCAAGATCGATGGCAAAGTCCATGAGTTCGATACCATCCCCGGTGTCAAGGAAGACATCACGGAGATCGTCCTGAACCTCAAGAGCGTCATCATCAAGATCAACGGCGACGGCCCCAAGACCGTATACATCGATGCAACCGGAGAAGGCGAAGTCACCGCTGGTGACATCAAGGGAGATTCCGAAATCGAGATCTTCAATCCGGAGCTTCACATCGCATCCCTCGATAAGGATGCCAAGCTGTCCATGGAGATGACAGTGGACAATGGCAGAGGCTACGTTTCTGCTGACAGAAACAAGGAAAAGCTTCAGCCGCCGACAGGCGTCATTGCCATCGACTCCATCTACTCACCCGTTCTGAAGGTCAACTTCACTGTAGAAAACACCCGTGTCGGCCAGCGCATCGACTACGATAAGCTGACCCTGGAAGTGTGGACCAACGGTACGCTGTCTGCCAAAGACGCGGTATCGCTGGCAGCCAAGATCCTCAACGATCACCTCAAGTTGTTCATCGACTTGTCTGAATCTGAATTCATGACAGACGTGCTCGTGGAGAAGGACGACAACTCTCGCGAGAAGGTCTTAGAGATGACCATTGAAGAACTTGATTTGTCTGTTCGTTCCTTTAACTGCTTGAAGAGAGCAGGCATCAACACAGTAGAAGACCTCACGAACAAATCCGAAGACGACATGATGAAGGTCCGCAACCTCGGCACGAAGTCTCTTGCCGAAGTCATCGCGAAGCTGGATTCCCTCGGATTCTCTCTCCGTAAGGACGACGAATAAGACAAAGGAGGAAGTACCCAATGCCTGGTACCAGAAAACTCGGCAGAGCCAGCGACCACCGCAAAGCGATGCTGCGCGCAATGGTCACGTTCCTGCTTGAAAACGGCAAAATCGAAACGACCGTTACCCGTGCGAAGGAAGTTCGCGCGATGACCGAAAAGATGATCACCATCGCCAAGAAGGACGATCTTGCTGCCAAGAGACAGGTCCTTGCCTATGTCACCAAGGAAGATGTCGCGAAGAAGCTCTTCGACGAGATCGCTCCGAAGTATGCTGACGTGAGCGGCGGTTACACCCGGATCACCAAGACCGGCCCGCGTCGCGGAGATGCCGCAGAAATGTGCATCATCGAACTCCTGTAAGTTCGACTGACAACACGATACAAAACAGAGCCCCGTGCCTTCCGGCACGGGGTTTTTGCGCAATTTGCCCTGTTTTAGCACAAAAATCCGGCGTTGTGTAGTGTTTTTCTTTTAACAGAGGGTAGGGGTTTGTCATGATGTTGTCACGACAAACATGACAAATCGCCCTTTTTGTTTAAACCAATTGTACACATGTTGACATATTAAATATTATGATTAAAATATATATTACAGCTTGTTAAATAAATAACAATAAACAAAAACTGCTAATAATGACAACTGTTTCAAAATCAAAAAGTGTATTGCTCAAAAGTGGCTGAAACAAGCCAAAAATTGTACGACAGTCCTCCCACTGTCTGACAAGTGTTGTACATACCCGGTTGAACATAAAATGTCAGGCAAGCAGTCTTTTTTTATGTTATGCTGTAGTTGAAATTACATGGATGCGCGGCCCCTGGGGAAAACGGGACATCGCGTCCAGGCAATATTATGATTGATCGAAGGAGGTAGTTTATGGAAACGAAAACCAAAGTGGCATTCCTCGGCACCGCGGAACAGGAAGCGGAGCTGCTGGCCGCCATTGAGGAAATGAAAGACACTCCCGGCGCGCTCATGCCCATCATGCAGAAGGCCCAGGAAATCTACGGGTATCTGCCCATCGAGGTCCAGACCATCATTTCCGACGCAATGGACGTCCCGATCGAAAAGATCTACGGAGTTGCCACCTTCTATGCGCAGTTTGCGCTGGCCCCGAAGGGAGAACACGAAGTTTCGGTGTGCCTCGGCACAGCCTGCTACGTGAAGGGGTCTCAGGCGATCTACGACAAGATCTCGGAAGTCCTGGATATCGGAGAGGGTGAATGCACACCTGATCGGAAATTCTCTCTGGTTTCCTGCCGCTGCGTCGGCGCATGCGGTCTGGCTCCCGTTATGATGGTCGGGGAAGACGTCTACGGACGGATGACTCCGGACCAGGTGGAAGATGTTTTGAATAAGTACCGTTAAGACCCAGGGGTGGTATTTTGAAGATCCAGGAAATCGTCGAACTGTTGAACGCGAATGTGCAGGCCGGCGCCGAAAAACTCGACGAGGAAGTCTCCTCGGCATTCGGTTCCGACATGATGAGTGAGGTCCTCGCCTATGTCCAGGACCAGGGCGTACTGCTCACCGGACTCGTCAATGAACAGATCATCCGCACCGCAGCCATGATGAACATGTACTGCATCATCATGGTCCGTGGGAAACAGCCGACCGATATCATGAAAGAGATGGCAGAGGACAACGACCTCGTTCTGCTGACTACAGAACTCACGATGTACGAAACCAGTGGTATCCTGTACACCAACGGTCTGAACCCTGCAGGGCATTCCTATGTCTGAACTTGTCAAACTCCACTACGACGTTGACGGAAACGACTTCGCGGCGGCCGGAGAGGCCTCCATGAAGATCAAGAAAGAGCTTCGTAATCTGGGCTTCCCGCAGGACATCATACGGCGCATCGCCATTGCCGTATATGAGGGAGAGATCAACATGGTCATCCATGCTGACGGCGGGACCGCGGATGTAAGTGTGGGACTCGACGAAATAGACATCACTCTGGCCGACAAGGGTCCGGGCATCCCGGACGTCGAGAAGGCCATGCAGAAAGGATGGTCCACGGCTTCGGAAGAAGTCCGCTCGGCCGGTTTCGGTGCCGGTATGGGCCTGCCCAACATGAAGAAAAACACCGATGAGATGGAGATCGAGACCGAAGTAGGCGTCGGCACGACCATCCATATGAAAGTATACGTAGCGTAAGGCATATTGGAAGGAGGCATGCGATATGGCAAACGTAAGTCATTCTGTCGCATTGACTCTGGAAAAGTGCAGAGGGTGTACTCACTGTCTGCAGCGCTGCCCGACGGAAGCCATCCGCATCCGGGACGGACACGCGCAGATCACGACGACACTCTGCATCGACTGCGGCGAATGCATCCGGACCTGCGGTTACCAGGCGAAACATGCCGAGGCAGACCCCTTCGAATGCATTCAGGATTACAACTACAAGATCGCGCTGCCCGCCCCGGCACTCTATGGGCAGTTCGACCATCTCGATGACATCAACTATGTGCTGGACGGCCTTCTGAAGATCGGCTTCGATGACATTTTCGAAGTGGCGCAGGCAGCCGAACTGGTCTCCGGATATTCCCGCCGCTACATCATGCGGGAAGACGTTCCGAAACCGGTCATCAGCTCCGCCTGTCCCGTCATCGGACGGCTCATCTCCATTCGCTACCCGGACCTTGTGGACAACGTCCTGCCCCTCCACCCTCCGGTGGACATGGCGGCGAAACTGGCCCGGATCGTCGCGAAGAAGGAACACCCGGAACTGACGGACGAAGACATCGGCATCTTCTTCATCTCGCCCTGTCCCGCGAAGGTCTCGTACCTGAAGCAGGAGGCGGAGGAAGACCGGCAGCTGGTGGACGGCGTCCTCAGCATGACGGACATCTACAAACGCCTCGTGCAGGTCATGAAGCGTGGCGATGTACCGCCTCCCCGTTCCAAGACCGGCCGCGTAGGCATCCGCTGGGCGGGCTCCGGCGGAGAGGCGAAAGCCCTCTCGAAGCACCGTCACCTGGCAGCCTCCGGCATCGAGAATGTCATCAAAGTACTGGACAGCATCGATAACGACACGTTACCGGACCTTGACTTCATTGAACTGAACGCCTGTCCGGGCGGATGTGTCGGCGGTGTGCTGGCCGTGGAGAACCCCTTCGTCGCCCGGTCCCGTCTCCTTTATGTGGAACGGACCATGCCGGAGTCGAGGAACTGGGACTTCAGCAAAAAACAGGACAGCACCTTCGTTCCGGGCGACTACTTCCTGGAAGAAACGCTGCTGTACGACCCGCCGGAAGCACTGGACCCCGACCGCCGTCAGGCTCTCCTGAAACGCATGGAGCTCGAGCGGATCGCAGAGGAACTTCCCTCGCTGGACTGTGGCGCCTGCGGAGCCCCGACCTGTCGGGCTCTGGCAGAGGACATCGTTCGCGGCACCGCGACCATGAACGACTGCCTGCTGCTCGGAAAAGTCCAGGCAAGCAAAACAAAGGAGGAGGACACATGACCGTACAGGAACTCGTCGATCGCCTCGGCCTCGAACCGGTGGCGCTCCCGCACCCGGAGTACGAAGTCACATCCGGCTATGTGGGCGATATGCCCTCGTGGGTCATGGGCAATGCCGAAGAAGGCTGCGCCTGGGTGACCATCCTCGGAAACCGTAACATTGCGGCGGTGGCTGTGCTCATCGAAATGGCATGTGTCATCGTCACGGAAGGTGTCGTCATCGCGGAGGAAGTGGCGCAGGTCGCCATGGAGCAGGAAGTGAACCTGCTCTGCACCAAGGAGAGCTCCTTCGACACCGTTGCAAGAATGGCGGAATTGTTATGAGAACGGTTTTTGTCGATCTGCACAACCACTCGTGCCTGTCTCCCTGCGGGGAGGACGAGATGGTGCCCGCGCTCGTGGCGGGGCTCCACAAACTGGCGGGTGTGGACGTTGCGGCTCTGACGGACCATAACACGACCCGGAACTGTCCGGCGTTCTTCGAGGCGGCGGAGGCTTACGGCCTGTCCCCGCTGGCGGGTATGGAACTGACGACCGCGGAAGACATCCACGTCGTCTGCCTGTTCCTCACCTGTGAAGAGGCGGCGGCCTTTGAAGAAAAGGTTTACGAACACCGGGTCCTCATCAAAAACAAAGTCAACATCTTCGGAAATCAGCTCATCGTCGACGCGAACGACCAGGTGGTCGGGGAAGAACCGAACTACCTGCCGAACGCGACGACACTGACACTGGAAGAGGCCTATGACCTGGCGACCTCCATGGGAGGTGTCTGTCACCCGGCCCACGTCGATCGCCCTTCGAACGGACTCATCGCCATCCTCGGCGACGTTCCGGAACATCCGGCTTACCGCTTTGCGGAGTTCAACGACCCCGCGAACATCGAGCCCTACCGGGAGAAGTACCCGCGGCTTCGGGACATGAAAGTCATTTACGGCTCCGATGCCCACCGGCCGGACGCCGTGCCCGAGGAAGCCGTCTTCTCCATCGAAGTGGACGACGAAGGGACCCCCGCGGAAGCGGTCTTCCGTTATCTGAAAGGGGAATGAGACGTGCAGGAACTTTCTCTGAACATCCTGGACATCACGATGAACGGCATCACGGCGGGCGCCGACACGATGCGCATCAGCATCGAGGAAGCCTACCCGGCCATGACCATCTGCATCCAGGACAACGGCTGCGGCCTTGACGAAGAAACGCTGGACAAACTCCGCGACCCGTTTTTCACGAGCCGGACCACCCGCAAAGTCGGGATGGGCGTCCCGCTCTTCGAAATGCAGGCCGAGATGACCGGCGGGAATCTCGAGATCTCGTCGGTGGAAGAACCGGCCGAGGGGCACGGGACCACCTTCAAAGCCCTCTTTTACATGCACAACATCAACTTTGTGCCGCTGGGCGATATGGTCTCCACGCTCATCACCCTCATCCAGGGCAATCCGAACATCGATTTCATCTATCATCACCACATGGCAGGCGGCGACGTCGACCTCGACATGCGCGAAGTAAGGGAGACTTTGGGCGATGTACCGGTCAACGAACCCGACATCCTGCTGTGGCTGCAATCTTTCTTAGAAGAACAGTATGAAGCTATCAAGGAAGGAGAACGCTTATGAAGAGTTTGGAAGAACTCGCTCGTATCCGTGAACAAACAAAAGCGAAGATCGCTCTCCGTGAAAAGGAAGGCGCCGTACGCGTTGTCGTCGGCATGGCGACCTGCGGCATCGCCGCCGGTGCGCGTCCGGTCCTGTCCACTTTCGTGGAAGAAGTCAACGGCTCCGGCATCGGCGACAAAGTCAGCGTCGAACAGACCGGCTGCATCGGCATCTGCCAGTATGAGCCCGTTGTCGAGATCTTCGACGGCGATGAGAAGACGACCTACGTCAAGATGACGGCAGACAAGGCGAAACGCGTTGTCGCGGAACATCTCGTCAAGGGCAACGTCGTTACCGAGTACACCATCGGCGCCGCGAAGGTCTGACGAACAGGAGGGCATTATTATGATAAGATCTCATGTTATGATCTGCGGCGGTTCCGGTTGTACCGCCAGCGGAAGTAAAGCATTGCAGGAGGCCATGGAGAAAGAACTGGTGGCGAAAGACCTCCAGGACGAAGTCAAAGTGGTCCAGACCGGCTGTTTCGGTCTCTGCGAACTCGGCCCCATCATGGTCGTTTATCCCGGCGATGTCTTCTACAGCCGTGTCACGGTCGATGACATCCCCGAAATCGTTGAAGAGCACCTCCTGAAGGGCCGTATCGTGGAACGTCTGGTCCACGAGGACGAAGTCCTGAAAGAGCAGGTCACCTCGCTCAACGACACGAGCTTCTACCAGGTCCAGAAGAGAGTCGCGCTCAAGAACTGCGGTCTCATCGACCCGGAGAGCATCGATGAATATCTGGCGATGGACGGTTATGTCGCCCTGCAGAAAGTCCTGCAGGAGATGACTCCGGACGACGTCATCCAGGTCATGCTCGACTCCGGCCTTCGCGGACGCGGCGGCGCCGGTTTCCCGACGGGCCTCAAGTGGAAATTCGCCAAGGGCTATGACGCACCGCAGAAGTTCGTCTGCTGTAACGCCGACGAAGGCGACCCCGGTGCTTTCATGGACCGTTCCATCCTGGAAGGCGACCCCCACGTGGTCCTCGAAGCCATGACCATCGCCGGTTACGCGATCGGCGCGAACCAGGGTTACATCTACGTCCGCGCGGAGTATCCGATCGCGGTCCAGCGTCTGAAGATCGCCCTTGACCAGGCCCATGAGTACGGCCTCCTCGGCAAGAACATCATGGAGACCGGGTTCGATTTCGATATCGACATCCGTCTCGGCGCCGGTGCGTTCGTCTGCGGTGAAGAAACGGCCCTCATGACCTCCATCGAAGGCAACCGCGGTGAGCCCCGTCCCCGTCCTCCGTTCCCGGCCGAAAAGGGTCTGTTCCAGAGCCCGTCCATCCTGAACAACGTTGAGACCTGGGCGAACATCCCCCAGATCATCATCAACGGTCCGGAATGGTTCGCGGCCATGGGTACCGAGAAGTCCAAGGGTACCAAGGTCTTCGCCCTCGGCGGCAAGATCAAGCACACCGGCCTCGTCGAGATCCCGATGGGTACCACCCTTCGCACCGTCATCGAAGAAGTCGGCGGCGGCATCCCGAACGGCAAGAAATTCAAAGCGGCGCAGACCGGCGGCCCGTCCGGCGGCTGTATCCCCGCCTCTCATATCGACGTCCAGATGGACTATGAGCACCTCGCCGAGATCGGATCCATCATGGGTTCCGGCGGACTCATCGTCATGGACGAAGACAACTGCATGGTCGACATCGCGAAGTTCTTCCTGAAGTTCACGGTCGACGAATCCTGCGGTAAATGTACGCCCTGCCGCATCGGTACCAGAAGAATGCTCGAGATCCTCGACCGCATCACCGAAGGCAAAGGCACCATGGAAGACATCGACAAGCTCGAAGAGCTCGCCTATTACATCAAGGAGAACGCACTCTGCGGCCTTGGTCAGACGGCTCCGAACCCGGTCCTGTCCACCATCCGTTTCTTCCGCGATGAGTACATCGCCCACATCCAGGACAAGAAATGTCCCGCCGGCGTATGTACCGCGCTGCTCTCCTATGTCATCGACAAGGAGAAGTGCATCGGCTGCACCATGTGTCAGCGGAACTGCCCGGCCGACGCCATCTCTGTCACCGACTACGTGGCAGAAGGCCACAAGAAGCCGTCGCTCACCATCGACACCGAGAAGTGCATCAAGTGCGGCGCCTGTATGACCAACTGTAAGTTCGGCGCTATTTCGAAGCAGTAAGGAGGAACGTTCATGGATACCATTACTTTAAAAATCGATGGAGTCGAAGTGACGGTCCCCAAGGGATATACAGTTCTTCAGGCTGCCCATGAAGCGGCCATCAAGATCCCGACACTTTGCTTCCTGAAAGAGATCAACGAGATCGGCGCATGCCGCATGTGTCTCGTGGAAGTCAAAGGCTCTCCGAAACTGGCTGCTGCCTGCGTATTCCCCGCAGCGGACGGCATGGAGGTCTATACCAACACCCCGCGGATCATCGAGAACCGGAAAAAGACCCTCGAACTGATCCTTTCCAACCACAGAAAAGAATGCCTGTCCTGCGTCCGTTCCGGCAAGTGCGAGCTCCAGCAGCTCTGCCAGGAATACGGCATCGAGGACGAGAACTACTATGCGGGCGAGAACCCGGTCTTCGAGATCGACGATTCTGCCGCTCACATGGTCCGCGACAACTCCAAGTGCATCCTTTGCCGTCGCTGCGTCGCCGCCTGTACGGTGAGCCAGGGCATCGGCTGCATCGGCCCGAACAACCGCGGCTTTGACACGAACATCGGTTCCGTCTTTGACCTGCCGCTGGCTGAGACGTCCTGCATCCACTGCGGACAGTGCATCGCGGTCTGCCCGACCGGTGCCATCTACGAGAAAGACTCCGTCGACGATGTTTTTGCGGCGATCCACGATCCGAGCAAACACGTCCTCGTCCAGGTCGCTCCCGCCGTCCGTGCCGGCCTTGCCGAATGCTTCGACAAGCCCATCGGCACCGACGCCCAGGGCAAGATGGCTGCTGCCATGCGCAGACTCGGCTTCGACAAAGTCTTCGACACCGTCTTCTCCGCCGACCTCACCATCATGGAAGAGGCCAACGAGTTCATCGACCGTGTTTCGAACGGCGGCGTCCTGCCGATGATCACCTCCTGCTCGCCGGGATGGGTCAAGTTCTGTGAAACCTACTATCCGGACATGATCCCGAATCTGTCCACCTGTAAATCGCCACAGGGTATGTTCGGCGCGGTCGCGAAGAGCTACTATGCCGAGAAAGAGGGCATCGACCCGAAAGACATCGTCATGGTCTCCATCATGCCCTGTACCGCGAAGAAGTTCGAGTATGGACGTCCCGAGATGAACATCGACGGGCTCAGAGACAACGATTACGTCCTGACCACCCGTGAGTTCGGCCGCATGATCAAACGTGCCGGCATCGACTGGGATATGCTTCCCGAAGAAGACTTCGACCTGCCGCTCGGTCTCGGTACCGGCGCCGGCGTCATCTTCGGTGCCACCGGCGGCGTCATGGAAGCGGCACTTCGTACCGCTGTCGAGACCCTCACCGGTGAGGAACTGCCGAACGTCGACTTCGAAGACGTCCGCGGTCTCAAGGACATCCGTACCGCGACCTACGAAGTGGCCGGTCTCACCGTCCGCGTCGCTGTCACCTCCGGTCTGGCGAACGCCCGCAAGCTCCTTGACATGGTCAAGGCCGGCGAGCTCGAAGTCGACTTCATCGAAGTCATGGCCTGCCCCGGCGGCTGCGTCAACGGCGGCGGTCAGCCCCAGGTCCATGCGAGCATCCGCAACTTCGTCGACATCCGCGCCGAGCGAGCCAAAGTCCTCTATGCTCTGGACAAAGGCAACGCCATCCGGAAGTCCCACGAGAACCCCGCCATCAAGGAGATCTACGAGACCTTCCTCGGCGAACCCGGCTCTCACCTTGCACACAAGCTGCTCCACACCACGTACACCGAACGCAAAGTCAACGGCAACTGGGAGAAGTAAGCAGTGCCTCGCTCAGCCCCGGCGCAGCACGCCTGCCCCGCTGAGCCTCCAACACAAAGCATCCATTCGCAATGTATGATGCGCGAAGCCCCCGGCGCCTTTCGGCACCGGGGGCTTTTCATGCCCTGCAACACCGTGCAACTCCGAATTTGTCGCCTTTCCTCGGTGATATCCGCCCTCGCAGCCGGCGGTCGGAGCCGCCTGGTAAGCTGCGGTGCGTATTGACGCCCTTCGCTTCGCTCCGGGCTCAGGTGCCACAGTGCTTCAGCGCTGTCAAGGGCGCTCCCGAGCGCCACGTCCGCGTGGCAAAGCCCTATGACAGCACCTCCGCCCTGCGGCATGGGGCAAACAACAGGCCAAAGGGGCACTGCGGCCCTTC
>R21__coassemble_152_pt1 | contig 58010 bp, 52 predicted proteins | sample R21__metabat2_low_PE_053 | metagenome-assembled genome bin R21 | reverse complement strand
CCCAAGGGTTCGAGCCACTGTCACTAAACGAAAAAGAGCTAATATGGGGTTTGCCTTTTCGCTCTTTTTGGGGCCGGTGACCGGGCTCGAACCGGTACGCTGTTTCCAGCGAGGGATTTTAAGTCCCTTGCGTCTGCCAATTCCGCCACACCGGCGTGTGACGCGGGCATTATTGTACCATAATGCCCGGTAGTTTTCAATTACGCGAACGGGTGACGGCGAGGACTTCCTCCATCGTCGTCAGCAGGTTCAGGTCATACTTCTCCACGAGGTGCATCGCCTCTTCAAAGCCGAACAGGATGGTGTCCGCCGCGTGGGAATCCGAGGAGAGGATGACCGGTTTCTGCGCCTTCCCGAGAAGCTCCAGAACGGGCTCCGCCGGGTAAGGCGATGTACGGTATCCGCGGGAGATGGCACCCGTGTTGAGTTCCAGGACCGCAGGGACCTCCAGGAGCTTGGAAAGGGCGTCGTTCTGCGCTTTCACATAGAGAGGGTCGGACACGTCGATGAGGTCATCACGCTCGATGAACTTCGTGACGAGGTCGAAGTGCGCGACGATGTCGCAACGGGTCTTCTCATAGAGGTTCCCGACCAGCTCATAGTAGTCTTCCACAAAGGCCATGGCGTCGCCGCCATACCACTCTTCCACCCCGCGGCGCTGGGTCTCGGCGTCACAGTCAACGGAGATGTAATTGCCGTCCTTGAAGACGCAGTGGACCCCGCCGATGACGTAGTCGTAAAGCGGCAGGTCGTCGGTGTCGCTGCAGTAGTCCTGTTCGATGCCGAGGAAGATCTTCATCTGCCCAGCGAAGTCTTTCTTCAGCCCGTATACGGTCTCCCGGTAATGCACGGCGGCATCCGGTTCCATCGTCCACATCGGGTCGAAGTCGAGCCAGGAGTGGCCGGAGAAGCCGATCTCCCGACAGCCGAGAGCACAGGCCGCTTCTGCCATTTCCTTCGGCGTATTCGCACCGTCACAGTACGTGGTGTGCATGTGGAAGTTGTTGAAACTCATACCATCTTTTCCTGTTTGACCTTGTGGTCGATGATGTGGCGGGACGCCAGTTCTTTCAAGACGTCCGACACAGTGATGCCCATGTGGACCATGAGGACCATGACGTGGTACATGAGGTCCGCGATCTCATAAACGGTCTCTTTCTTGTCGTCTCCCTTGGCGGCGACGATGACTTCGGTGTTCTCCTCACCGACCTTCTTCAGGATCTTGTCGATGCCCTTCTCGAAGAGATAGGTGGTGTAGGAACCCTCCGGACGGCTCTCGTTGCGGCCGACCAGCAGGTCATAGAGGCCCTGGACCGAGAACTCGTGGCGGGTCTCGCTCTGGAAGACCGGATACTCGAAGCAGGAGTCCTTGCCGAGGTGGCAGGCGGGGCCGTCCTTCTCGACGACGACCACCAGCGCGTCCTTGTCACAGTCGGTGGTGATGGACACGATGTGCTGATAGTTGTTGCTGGTCTCCCCCTTCAGCCACAGTTCCTGACGGGACCGGGACCAGAAGCAGGTGAGCTCCTTTTCCATGGAGATCTTGAGGCTCTCCGCGTTCATGTAAGCGACGGTCAGGACCTTCTTGCTCTCCGCGTCCTGAACGACCGCGGGAATGAGGCCATTCTCATCGAATTTCAGTTCCTCGATCGAAACAAAATTGGTTTCCATTTGGAAATCTCCTTTATCTGAATTACAGTCTTACGTTGATGCCGTTGCGGCGCAGTTCTTCCTTGAGGTCGCGGATCTCGACTTCGCCGAAGTGGAAGATGCTGGCGGCAAGGCCTGCGTCCACGTTCGGGATAGCGTTGAAAAGCTCGACGAAATGGTCGATGCCGCCGGCGCCGCCGGAGGCGATGACCGGGACGTTCACGACATCGCAGACCGCCTGCAGCATCTCGAGGTCGAAGCCGTTCTTGACGCCGTCGGTGTCGATGGAATTGAGCACCACTTCCCCGGCGCCGTTGTCGACACAGCGGCGGATCCACTCGATGCCGTCCATGCCGGTGTCTTCCCGGCCGCCCTTCGCGAACACGTGGAAGGACCCGTCGACCCGTTTGACGTCGGCAGAGATGACGACACACTGGTCGCCGAAGCGCTTCGCCGCTTCGCCCACGAGGTCCGGGTCACGGATGGCGCCCGAGTTGACGGACACCTTGTCGGCGCCGCAGGACAGCACCCGGTCGAAGTCGTCGAGGGTGTTGATGCCGCCACCGACGGTGAGCGGGATGAAGATCTGCGAGGCCGTCCGGGTCAGGATGTCGGTGAACAGTTTCCGCCCCTCGAAGGACGCGGTGATGTCGTAGAACACCAGTTCATCGGCACCGCTCTCGCTGTAGTGGCGTGCGAGCGCCACCGGGTCCGAGACGTCCTGGATGCCTTCAAAATTGACTCCCTTCACGACCCGTCCGTCGCGGACGTCGAGACAGGGAATGATGCGTTTCGTGATCATAGGTTCACTCCTGGGGGCCGGCAGCCGCGATGGCGTCCGACAGGATGATGTCTCCGGTGTAATAGGCCTTGCCGATGATGGCTCCGTAGAGGTCCATCGCCGCAAGGGCTTCCACGTCCTCCATGGAGGAGACGCCGCCGGAGGCCGTGATGTTCATGTCATATTTATCCTTGAGTTCGGCGTAAAGAGCGCGGTTCGTGCCCTTCATGGCGCCGTCTCTCGAGATGTCGGTACAGATGAGGTTCTTCACGCCGAGGGACTGCATCTTCTCACAGAATGCCTCCAGCGTGAATGCGGACTGTTCGAGCCAGCCCTTGATGGAGACGTATCCGTCCCGGATGTCCGCGCCGACGGCGATCTTCTCGCCATACGTGTCCACGGCCTCTTTCAGGAACGCCTCGTCCTCGACCGCGGCGGTACCCAGGATGACCCGGTCGATGCCGGAATCGAGGTACGCTTTCACGGTCTCCATCGAACGGATGCCGCCGCCGATCTCCACGAAGAGACCGGTGTTTTCCGCGACTTTCCGAACGGTCGGGAGGTTCGGTGTTCCGCCGTTTTTGGCGCCTTCGAGGTCCACCATGTGGATGTACTTCGCGCCCTGTGCTTCAAAGTCTTTCGCGACGGCGAGGGGGTCGTCATTGTAGACCGTCATCTGAGCGTAATCGCCCCGGAGCAGCCGGACGGCCTTTCCGTCGATGAGGTCGATGGCGGGAAACAGATACATACTTTCTCCTTACTGTTTACAGAATGCGTCGAGGAGGCGCAGGCCCACTTCCCCGGACTTCTCCGGGTGAAACTGGCATCCGCAGACGTTGTCCTTCGCGACCGCCGCCGTCAGCTCTTTGCTGTACTCGGTGGTGGCGACCACATAGGGGTCACAGTCCGTCGCGTAATACGAATGGACGAAATAGACGAATTCCCCTTCCTTCGTGTCGGCGAAGGCGGGGTGTTCGAGTCCGGTGAAATGCAGGGCATTCCAGCCGATCTGCGGGATCTTCAGTTCAGGGGCGATGGACCCCTCCATGGGCACAACGGTCCCGGGGATGAGCCCGAGGCCTTCGTACTCTCCGTATTCATAGCTCTTGTCGAACAGGAGCTGCATGCCGAGGCAGATGCCCATGAGGGGCTTCCCTTCGGCCGCGAGTTCGCGAATGACGTCCGCGAGGCCTGTCGAGAACAGACGCTCCTGCGCGTCCCGGAACGCGCCGACGCCCGGCAGGAACAGTTTGTCCGCCGCGCGCAGCTTGTCAGGGTCCGCGGTGATCTCCACCTCGTACCCCAGGGACTTCAGAGATGACGACAGGGAGAACAGGTTCCCCATGCCGTAATCGATGATCGCGATCATGCTTATAATACTCCCTTCGTGGAGGGGATCTCGTCGGCAAAGGCAGGGTCGATCGCCACGGCGTCTTTCAGCGTGCGGGCCACCGACTTGAAGGTGCCTTCGATGATGTGGTGGGAATTGGTGCCCGCCAGCTGGCGGATGTGCAGCGTCAGCTCCGCCTTGCGGGTAAAGCCGTACCAGAACTCTTCGGCGAGTTCCGTGTCGAAGTCGCCGACTTTCTGGGTCGGGAGGTCGCAGTCATAGGCAAGGAAGCTGCGGCCGGAGATGTCGACGGCAGAGAGGATGAGGGTCTCATCCATCGGCAGGATGGTGCTGCCGTAGCGGACGATGCCCCGCTTCTCCCCCAGCGCCTCGGTAAAGGCCATGCCGAGGGCGATGCCGATGTCTTCGGTCGTGTGGTGGAAGTCCACATACGTGTCGCCGTCACAGGTGACGTCGAGGTCGAACCGGCCGTGCCGTGCGAACAGGGTCAGCATGTGGTCGAGGAACCCGACGCCGGTGGCGATGTTGCTCTTGCCGGTCCCGTCAAGGTCCAGTTTCAGACGGATCTTCGTCTCCGCGGTGTCGCGGACGATCTCGCTGGTTCTCATAGTACTTCCTCCTTTATCGGATGCGGCGGGCCTTGTGTGCCTCTTCGGCGGCACGCTCTTCGTCCTGTTTTTTGAAGATCTCCTCGACCTTGCTGAGGAACGTGTCCATCTGGACTTTGGTACCGATGGTCACGCGGTTCCAGTCGGCGATCTTCGGGTCCGAGAAATGACGGACCAGCACGCCCCGTTCCTTGAGGGCCAGGTACAGTTCCTCGCCGCCGATCCGGTCGGAGCGGACGAACAGGAAGTTGGCGCTCGAAGGCAGGACTTCAAAGCCAAGCTTTTCCAGTGCGGTCCGGGTATACCGGCGGTTGAACTGGATGGCCTGACAGCTGTTTTTGAAATAGGTGTTCTCCCGCAGCGTGACGATGCCGGCTTTGGCGGTCATGCGGTTGACATTGTAGGGGTTCGAAGCGTTTCGCAGCGTGTTGAGGTCCGCGATGAGCTCCTTCGCACCCATGATGAAGCCGAGACGGCCGCCCGCCAGAGAGCGGGACTTCGAGAAGGTCTGGGTGACCAGCAGGTTGTCGTACTTGTAGAGCAGAGGCACGCAGCTGCGGGCACCGAAGTCGACATAGGCCTCGTCGATAATGATGATGTTGTCGGGGTTCGTGCGGACGATCTGCTCGATCTCCTCAAGGGTCAGGGCGATGCCTGTCGGCGCGTTGGGGTTGGCGATGCAGATGTTCTTGCCGATGCCCTCGTAGTCCCGGGTGTCGATCGTGAAATCGTCCCGGAGAGACTTCGTCTCATAGGGGATGCCGTTGAGGTTCGCGATGACCGGGTAGAAGCCGTAGGTGATCTCCGGGAACACGATGGGGTGCTCCTCGTCACAAAACGCCATGAAGGCATAGTTCAGCGCTTCGTCAGAACCGTTGGTGGCCATGACGTTCTCCGGCTCGAGGCCGTAGTAGTCGGCGATGGCCTGGCGCAGTTCCTGCGACTCCGGGTCGGAATAGAGCCGGATGTTGCGGGCCGCGTCCCGGATGACCGGAACGACCTCCTTCGGCGGGTCGAAGGGCGATTCATTGGTATTCAGTTTGACATAGCTCATGTCCTGGGGCTGTTCGCCGGGGACATAGGGTTCGAGGGTGTCGAACTTCGAAACAAAATACTTGCTCATAAAAACACTTCCTTATTCCGGATCGTCTTCAAAGCGGGAGCGGATGCTCCGGGCGTGACCGTGCAGACCTTCGTGGTCGGCAAAATCCGCGATATCTTCATAGACACGGGAGAGCGCGTCTCTCGTGTAATAGGTGTACTGAGTCTTCTTGACGAAGTCGTCGACGGACAGCGGGCTCGAGAACTTCGCGGTGCCGAGGGTCGGCAGCGTGTGGTTCGGGCCGGCGAAGTAGTCGCCGAGGGGTTCCGGGCAGTTGCGGCCCATGAAGATGGAACCGGCATGCCGGACCGCGTCAAGGTAGTCGAAGGGGTTGTCCATGTGGAGTTCGAGGTGCTCGGGCGCGATCTCGTTCGCGATGTCGATCGCCTGTCTCAGGTCGTCGGCGACGATGATCTTGCCGTTGTTCTCGATGGACGCGGTGGCGATCTCCGTCCGCGGAAGGGTCTTCAGCTGACGGTCGACTTCCGCCGCCACCTGCTGCGCAAGGTCCACGCTGTCGGTGACGAGCACGGCACTGGCGTTCTTGTCATGTTCCGCCTGAGCGAGCAGGTCCGCCGCCACGTGGCGCGGGTCGCTCTTCGCGTCGGCCACACAGAGGACTTCGGAGGGGCCGGCGATCATGTCGATGGACACGACGCCGAAGACCTGCTTCTTGGCCTCCGCGACGAACGCGTTGCCGGGGCCGACGATTTTGTCGACCTTCGGGACCGTCTCGGTGCCGTATGCGAGTGCCGCGATGGCCTGGGCCCCGCCGACTTTCAGGATGCGGTCGACGCCGGCCACCTTCGCGGCCGCCAGGACATAGGGGTTCACTTTACCGTCCGGTCCCGGAGGGGTCGTGATGACCAGCTCGCCGACGCCGGCGATCTTCGCGGGGACCGCGTCCATGAGGACGGTGGACGGATAAGCGGCGGTGCCGCCGGGCACGTAAAGTCCGGCCTTGTCCATGGGGATGACTTTCTGTCCCATGACGATGCCGTCTTCGTCGTTGATGATAAAGCTGTTGCGCAGCTGTTTTTCGTGGAATTTCGTAATGTTGGCCGCCGCCCGTTCGAGGACCCGGCGGAAGTCGCCGATGAGGTCAAAGGCCTCCTCGATCTCCGCTTCGGAGACTTCGAGGGTGGTCAGGTCGGCTTTATCGAATTTCCGGTTATACTCGAAGAGGGCCTCATCGCCCCGCGCGCGGACGTTCGCGATGATGTCCGCCACGACGTCTTCGACGCCGGTCTTCATATCGGGACGGGCAAAGATCTCGTCGTTCGAGACTTCTCCGTACCTGTAGATCTTCATCATGGTTCTTCCACCTGTTTCTTCAGAGATGCGACCAGTTCCTCCATCTGTTCCGTCTTGAACTGGAAACTGGACTTGTTGGCGATGAGCCGCGCCGAGATCGGGAAAATGTCCTCGTAAACCTGAAGGTCATTTTCCTTGAGCGTCGTGCCGGTCTCGACGATGTCGACGATGACGTCGGAAAGGCCTAAAATAGGCGCGATCTCAATGGAGCCGTTGAGCTTGATGATATCGATATCACGGCTCTTTCCGGCATAATAATTCCTTGCAATATTAACAAATTTCGTAGCCACACGCAAGGTCTTCGAGTGGTCGTCATGGAAGTCCGACTTCGCCGCAACCATCATCTTGCAGACGCCGGTCCTGAGGTCCAGCAGTTCATAGACATTGGGACGGTATTCTTCGAGGATATCCTTGCCGGCGACACCGATGTCGGCGGCACCCCGCTCGACGTAGATCGCCACATCGGAGGGCTTGACCCAGAAGTAGCGGACCCCGGTCTCCTCGTTCTCGAAGATGAGTTTCCGGTTCTTCTCGCGGATGGAGGGGCATTCGTAGCCGGCGGCCTCGAACATGGAGTAGACCTTTTCGCCGAGGCGGCCCTTCGGGAGCGCGACGTTAATCATTTGTTTCAAGGACTTCGACCCCCTTATTGTTGAATCTCACGAGCTGGCGGCAGCTCAGCTTCTTCGGTGCCTGCTTCTGGACCGAGACCGTCATGCCTTTTTTGATGTAGGTCTCCGCCATCTCTTTCAGCAGATCGAGATCGGCGTCGTCATCGTAGAGGAGGATGACATCCACATCGTAAGTGGTCCGTTCCGACAGGAAATTGTCGAGCAGGTCGAGGTACAGTGCGAACCCGATGGCGCCGGACTTCCGTCCCATGCGCTTCATCAGCCGGTCGTACTGGCCGCCGGTGAGGATGACATCGGGGATGTTTTCGACATAGCCCTGGAACACGATGCCGTCATAGTACCGCATGTCGTTGACGAGGGAAAAGTCGAAGCGGATGCGGGAGGCGTCTTTCCAGCCGTCCAGTTCCGCGGAGAGGTCTTTCAGCTGCTGCAGAGCGGCCTCCATCTCTTCCCCTTCACAGAGTTCTTCAAGTTCGGCAAGGACCTTGTCCCGGCTGCCGTAGACTCCGACGAAGCGGACGAGTTTCTCACAGACGTCCCCGGGAACATCGTACTGTTCGCAGAGACGGGGGATCTCGTGGGCATTCTTGTCGGCGATGAGCGACGAGACCTGTTCGACGAACGCCTTGTCCACATCGGTCGCGTTCAGGAGACCGGAGAGGATGCCCATGTGGGAGATCTCGAGGACGAATTCTCCGGACAGGGACCGGAGGCTCTCGACGGCCAGGCGAAGGACTTCACAGAGGTTGTAAAAGTCGATCTCGCCCATACACTCGAGGCCGGTCTGCAGGATCTCCTTGTACTGGTGGGTCTCATCAGACACACGGTAGACGTTTTCATTGTAATAAACGCGCTGCGTGACGCCGGGTTCATCCTTGTAGTTTTTGATGATCGACAGGGTGACGTCCGGTTTCAGCGCCATCAGTTTGCCGGTGGTGTCGGTGAACGTGATGACACTGTCGCTGACCAGAAAGTCCTTGTTGCGCGCATAGAGGTCGTATTCCTCGAATTTGCTCATTTTGTAAGGCTGGTAGCCGTATTTGGCGTACAGGGTCCGGAGCGTGATCGCCGCCCGTTCTTCTGTTTTCAGGATGCTTTCGTCGAGCATAGTTGCCTCCCTGTGAATTTAGTTTAGTAGCATGTTACCGTATTACTACGCTAAAGTCAAGTAAAAATTTCCGATTTACCGACGTCTCCCGCGGCCATACCCCGTACGGGACCGCAGATGGCAGGATTCGCACACCCGGTAGCGGTAGTTCCAGGGCAGTCTCCGGCCGCAGCGTTTGCACCGGTTCTCCGGCAGCTGCTGCTTTTCGAGGAGCTCGGTGATGCCCTCGGAGATGACCCGTTTCTCCTCACGGACCGCCGGCAGTTCGTCGTCGTTGCCGAAGCGTTCGAGGTAATAGTAGAGAAGATCGCAGACCTTGTAGGCATATTCGAGGTCCTGCAGGTCCACCTTGTTCGGCAGCTCGCCCGCATAGGGCAGGTAGTCGATCGCCCGGACGGTCTCCCCCGCCTGCTCCTGCAGGAACAGCCGGACCCAGAGTTCCCGGAGGGAGTCCTCCTTCTCATCGAAGGGGATGCACAGGAACCGGTAGATGAGGTCCTTGTCGTCGGAGAGCGTTTCCAGCTCTTCGCAGAGTTCGATCTTCAACGTGAGGTCCGCCTTGTGGTAGCCCTCTTTTTCGGGGATGTCGTTCCACCGTTTCAGGATGTCGGAAAGGCTCGCGTCGAGGCCCAGCAGCGACGGCGGGAAGTCGATGACCGCCGACGTCAGGTTCGGGTTCTCGGTCAGGAGCTGTTTGCGGATGAACCGCTTCTCGCCGAAAGAGTTGACGAAGCCGATCTCATACATGCCGCGGCGTCCGGCCCGTCCGGCGATCTGCTGGACTTCGTCCGGCTTCAGGTAACGGACTTCTTCCCCGTCGAACTTCGACTGTTCGAGGAAGACGATGCGGCGGATCGGCAGGTTCATGCCAAGGCCGATGGCGTCGGTCGCGACGACCACCTGGGTCTCCCCGTTCATGAACTTGCGGGCCTCTTCGTGGCGGACGTCGTAGGGCAGCGCCCCGTAGATGACACTGCAGAGGACGCCCCGGCGCTGCAGTTCGGAGGCCACGGCGTGGACGTTCCGGCGGGAGAACACGATGAGCGCGTCCTTCTCGCGGACGGAGCCCGGGAAGTCGAAGTTCTCGTTGTCGAGGGCCAGACGGGTCTGGCGCTGGTGGTAGACGACCTCATAGGTGTCTTCACAGTCGTCGATGAGGTGGATGAGAAGCTCCACGGCGTTCATCGCGCAGCAGACATGGACTTCTTCGGCACAGACGCCGAGGACCGCGGTGGTCCAGGCGCCGCCTCTGTCCTTATCGGCGATCATCTGCGCTTCGTCGATGACGGCGCAGTCGTAGATCTTAGTAAGGTCGAGCATCTCGACCGTCGAGGCCTGATGCTTCGCGCCGGGGATGTCGATGGTCTCTTCCCCGGTCAGCAGGTTGCAGGCGCACTCATCGAGGTTCATTGCCTCGAACTGCTCATAGGCGAGCAGACGCAGGGGCCCGAGGTAAATGCCGGTCTCTGCCTTCTTCAACGCCTGGATGGCCTGGTATGTTTTTCCGCTGTTCGTGGGGCCGGCATGGATGATGAAGTGACGGTCCATGCGCCGCGCCAGCGGGTAAAGGTCGATGTAGTTGTCCGGGATCTCCCGGAGCATGTTCTCATGAAGATGACGGAGCCGTTTGAGTTCGCTCTCATAGTGCTTCATGAGTTTGCCGTAGCGGCCGTTGCGCTTCAGCAGTTCCACGACACGCTCGGTCGTGAACCGGTCATAGAGTTCCCGGTAGACGGTGCCGAGCAGGCCCGCCGCCGTGATCTCCTGGGCCGACTTCGAGACGAACGCCCCGGTCTTCGGCAGTTTATAGCGATGGGACACCTCGAGCGCGAAGCTGTACGCGGGAGGCATGCCCTGCAAGACGTATTTGTAGAGGATGGGCTCGAGGAGCCCGATGTCGGCGTACACCCGCAGGTAGTCCCCCACGTTGTCGGCGTTCAGCCAGCTGACGGAGACCGGGTTGCCATCCATGCTCTTCGTGAAGACCCGGACTCTCTGAGTCGTGAAATACTTTTCGAGTTTCCCCGTGAGGAAGTCGACGAATTCCGGCAGGTAGTCCGCTGCCATCTCCGGGACCGTGCGGTCCGGCTCGTAGTTCATCGCCTCCTGTTTTTTCTCGTAGGAACGCAGGACCTTCCCCATGTTGATGCCCTGGCCCCGGCGCAGGTTGCCCCGGATGAGGCCGATCTCTCTGTCGAAGATGTCCTTCAGTTTCGCCATTTCAGTCGGGTCTTCCGAGAGGATGTTCTGCAGTTCTTCGTTGTTCCAGAGGGCCATGTCAAGGTCCGTCGCGTACTGTTCGGAGTCCCGGTACTCTTTCAGGACCGCCTGTTTGAGGGCAGACCGGTTCGCTCCCTCTTCCGCGGGGTGGTCGGCGATGTACTGTTCCCAGTACGCATTCCCCACCTGCTTCTTGGTCTTCGCCCGCAGGTACTTCACGTAGTTCTTCACGAACCGCTGGAACATGCCGCTGTTTTCCGACACCGGTCTCACCTCCTTTATAGAAATAGATATATTAACAATAAAATAATCCTATATACTCTATCAAAAGTCACATAAAAAAGCAACGGCTGAGACAGAACGTCTCAGCCGCTGTTGTTTGTTATTGTTCCCGTTCCGAGTAGTGATGAGCTTCTTCCAGCATCATGTCTTTGACCTTCATCAGTCGGGTCGTGTTCGCTCTCTCGTTCTCGTCGAGCTTCATGCGGATGTACCGGATGGTATCCTGATAGTTCGGGATGAGGACGTGTTCGAGCGCGTTGACGCGGCGTCTGGTCTTTTCGATCTCGGCGGCCATCAGCTGACAGGATTTTTCGATCTCTGCCAGGCGCATCATCTTCGGCATGATGTCGGAGAGTGCTTTGACGGCGTCGTCAAGGTCGCTGGACGTGAATGCATAACCGTAAGAATAGATGTCGTTCTCATCGGCGGTCTTGTACTGGATGTCGAAGACCGGGATGTTGACGCTCATGACATTCTTTTCGGAGATGTCGAGGCTCATTTCCTGCATAGGAAGCATTAAGGCAACATTGAGGGATTCGTCGGACATGACAGAGCGGGCAATGGCCATGTGCTGGTTGGCTTTGGCGATGCCGGCTTCCACCTCGCGACGGACCTCTTTGTTCTCACGCACAAGGTCGATGAATTCTCTCATGAGTTCGTCTCGCTTGTCTTTCAGGAGCTTGTGTCCGCGAGTAGCGGTGCTCAGCTTACCCTTCAAGTTGGTGAGTTCCATTCTCGTCGGGTTGACGTTGAGAATTGCCACTGTTAAGCCTCCTGATTATGCGTCGTAATACTCATCGAGAAGTTTGTCGGAAATACGTTTCAGCTCGGAACGCGGGAGCAGACGAAGGAGTTCCCAACCGATGTCGAGAGTCTCTTCGATGCTTCTGTCGTTGTCGTAGCCCTGAGAAACATACTTCTTCTCGAACTCGTCGGCGAACTTGGCGTACAGGAGGTCGATGTCAGTCAGAGCGGCCTCACCAAGGATCGTCATGAGTTCTTTCGCGTCCTTACCACGGGAGTACGCGGCAAAGAGCTGGTTCATCGTGTTCTTGTGGTCTTTACGGGTCTTGCCTTCGCCGATACCCTTATCTTTCAGACGGGACAGAGACGGAAGGACGTCGACCGGGGGCTGAAGGCCCTTACGGTAAAGGTCACGGGACAGGATGATCTGACCTTCGGTGATGTAACCGGTAAGGTCGGGGATCGGGTGAGTTTTGTCATCCTCCGGCATGGTCAGGATCGGGATCATGGTGATGGAACCCTTCTTGCCCAGCTGACGACCTGCGCGCTCATACATGGTGGCAAGGTCGGTGTAGAGGTAACCCGGATAACCACGACGGCCCGGGACTTCCTTACGAGCAGCGGAAACCTCACGAAGAGCATCCGCGTAGTTCGTGATGTCGGTCAGGATGACGAGGACGTGCATGTCCTTTTCGAATGCAAGGTACTCGGCAGCGGTAAGAGCCATCTTCGGGGTGGCGATACGCTCGACAGCCGGGTCGTTTGCGAGGTTCGAGAACATGACGGTACGGTCGAGAGCGCCGGACTCGCGGAAGGATTCCACGAAGTAGTTGGACTCTTCGAACGTGATACCCAGAGCGGCGAAGACAACGGCGAAGTTTTCATCTTTACCGAGGACCTTTGCCTGACGGGCGATCTGCGCAGCGAGGTTCATATGCGGAAGACCCGATGCGGAGAAGATCGGCAGCTTCTGACCACGGACCAGCGTGTTCAGACCGTCGATCGCGGAGATACCGGTCTGAATGAACTCAGCCGGGAACGCACGGGCTGCCGGGTTCATCGGAGCGCCGTTGACGTCAAGACGTTTGTCCGGAATGATCTCGGGACCGCCGTCGATGGGACGACCCAGACCGTCGAAGACTCGGCCAAGCATGTCCTCAGACACGCCCAGTTCCATCTGACGTCCGGAGAAGCGGACCTTGGACTCTTCCAGGTTGATACCGGTGGAGCTTTCGAACAGCTGGACGACAGCGTTGGTGCCGTCGACTTCCAGGACACGGCAGCGGCGGGTCTCGCCGTTGGCCAGTTCGATCTCACCGAGTTCATTGTAGGTGACGTTTTCAACGTCACGGACGATCATAAGAGGACCGGATACTTCCTGTATAGTTCTATACTCTTTTGGCATTAGTATTCCTCCTCCTTCGCGAGAGCCGCGCCGATCTCAGCGTCGAGCGTCTGCATGATCTTTGCAAAGTTCTCATCGGTGTCGGCTTCTTCCACATACTTGAATCGGCCGATGGTCTCACGGACCGGGATGTCGATGAGGTCTTTGATGTTGGCGCCCTTGCGAAGAGCGTCGAGGGCCTTGTCGTAGTAAGCAAGGACCATGGTCATCATCTGATGCATCTTCTTGGACGAGGAGTAAGTATCGACGTCATCGAATGCATCCTGATGCAGGAAGTCTTCACGGATGGACCGTGCCGCTTCCATCTTGAGACGGTCGGGATCGGACAGGGCGTCCATACCGACCATCTGAACGATCTCGTTCAGGGAGGCCTCTTCAGTCAGAATGGTCATCATTCTGACTCGGAGTTCCATCCAGTCTTCAGCGACGTTCTTGTTGAACCAGCCGCCGAGCTGATCTGCATACAGAGAGTAAGAGGTCAGCCAGTTGATCGCCGGGAAGTGACGCTCATATGCGAGAGCGGCATCAAGACCCCAGTAGACCTTGACGATACGCAGGGTCGCCTGAGAGACCGGCTCGGAGATGTCACCACCGGGAGGCGAAACGGCGCCGATCGCGGAAAGGGCACCCTCTCTGCCGTCAGAACCGAGGCAGATGACACGGCCGGCACGCTCGTAGAACTGAGCGATACGGGAACCGAGGTATGCGGGGTAACCTTCCTCACCGGGCATTTCTTCCAGACGGCCGGACATTTCACGAAGAGCCTCAGCCCAACGGGAAGTGGAGTCGGCCATCAGGGCGACAGAGTAACCCATGTCACGGAAATATTCCGCGATGGTGATACCGGTGTAAACAGAAGCTTCACGGGCAGCAACGGGCATATCGGAGGTGTTCGCGATAAGAACGGTACGTTCCATCAGGGACTTGCCGGTATGCGGGTCGACGAGTTCGGGGAACTCGTTCAGAACGTCGGTCATCTCGTTACCACGCTCACCGCAGCCGATGTAGACAACGATCTCTGCTTCTGCCCATTTTGCCAGCTGATGCTGGGTAACAGTCTTACCGGAACCGAAGGGGCCGGGGATGGCTGCGACACCGCCCTTGGCGATCGGGAACATCGCGTCGACGACGCGCTGACCGGTGATCAGGGGCATGTCGGGGTTGATCTTGTTCTTGTAGGGACGGCCTACACGGACCGGCCACTTCTGCATGAGACCAACGCTCTCTTCGGCGCCATCAGCGGTGGTCAGGACGGCTACGATCTCTTCGACGGTGTAGTCGCCTTCCGCGATGGACTTGACGGTGCCGCCCTTGAAGTTCGGAGGTACCATGATCTTGTGGTTGACGACGTCAGTTTCCTGGACGGTACCGACGATGTCACCGGGCACGACGGTGTCGCCTGCTGCGACGCAGGGGACGAAGTGCCATTTCTTTTCACGGTCCAGAGACGGGACTTCGATACCTCTCTTGAGGTTGTTACCGATCATCGCACGGATGTTCTCCAGCGGTCTCTGGATACCGTCGTAAATTGTAGTAATGAGGCCGGGCCCGAGCTCTACGCTCAACGGAGCACCGGTCGACACGACTTCCGTGCCGGTGCCAAGTCCCGAAGTCTCTTCGTAGACCTGGACGGACGCACGGTCCTCGTGCATTTCGATAATCTCACCAATCAGTCGCTCCTCGCCAACACGAACAACGTCGTACATGTTGGCGTCCCTCATGCCGTCAGCGACGACCAGGGGGCCTGCGACCTTGGTAATTCTACCTTTGGCCATTTTCGTTTCACTCGCCTTTCATAGTTTCGGCTATTATTCGTATACGCAATTATGCGTCGGAAAGGATATCAGAACCAACTGCCTGTTCGACAGATTTACTTACATTCCGCATGCCAAGCCCTGTGTTCCCCTGTACACCGGGGATCGGGATGATGGCAGGCTGAGGACGCTCACGGAACGTATCCAGTTCTGCTTCGATCTGAGATGCGAGCTGCTCCGTGATGTAGATGACTCCATAGCCGTTTTCAGCCATGTTCCGGATGTCCCGGACGGCTTCGACGGTGTCGTCACACGGATGGATCTCGACTCCGATGGAGGCAAAGCCATAAATGCTGTCCTTGTCTCCGATTACAGCAACCTTATACATAAAGCGTTCTCACCCTCTCTCTGATCATGTCCGCAGACAGATTATTTTTCTTGGCGGAAAGAATGATTCTGGCTGTTTTCACTTCTGCGTCTCTCGCGACATAGTAAGCGACGATCGGCTCGACACCGAAGGGGGTGTATCTCGCTTCGGAGACACATTCCATCAGAAGGTCATCACACCATTTCTCGAATAACGAGGTGCTCTCGCGGAACTGTTCCGCGCCTTCTTTGTAGTCGGTCATCTCGAGGTAAGACAGGACAGCGTCCTGGCCCGAAAGGGCAGCTTCCGCGAGGTTTCCTTTGTCGAGCGTGGCGCACTCGGCCAGCGAACGGTCGATGAAGTCTTTCGTTTTGCCGGTCTTGGCGCAGCGAAGGGCATTCTTGATGTTCGCGGTGGCGACTTTGCGCTCTGCGATATTCGCAAGAACCGCGCTTCCGGTGGCATTCCCGAGGTACAGGACGCGCTCGAGGGTCGCTTTGTCGATGATGGCATCGGCGAGCTGACCGTTGGCGGTCGTCGTCAGGACGTCATAGGCCTCCATGGCAGGTTCCTGCATGAAGTCCGGAAGTTCGTTCCATTCTTTGGTTTTGACGGCTTCGACCAGCGCATCGGTGTCATAGACCGTGGACTGGGTGTAGATGCCGTCGACAGGCGTCGGGAGAACAAGACTCTTCAGCGCAGCCTTGAGGTTCTGCATGTCGTTCTGGACAAGGAGCAGGTCGAGTTCGTGGATGTCGTCCAGGATCTCTTCCAGGAATGCCCAGTGCTTTGCAAAATAGTCCTCGAGGTAGCTCGCGTAGTCAGTGTCTTTGCTGACCTCTCCCCAGCCCAGGTCCGCGAGTTTGTTCATCGCGGCTTCGTAGGACTCGGCTTCGATCAGCTGTTCCGTGTCTGCCTCTGTCAGAAGTGACAGCTCATTCGACCTTACCCGGGCAACTGCGTATGCGTAGTCAGTGTCTTTCTTTTTATTAAACAGACTCATTTACGCTCCTCCTTTGCAAATTGCCGGTATCAGGCAAAAATGATCTTATTCAGTGTGTCTTTGATGCCGTCGAGCTTTTCAGAGATCAGCGCATCAAAGCTGCAGTTGATTTCGATATCGCCGTAGGCGAGGATGAAACCACCGTCAATGTTTTTCGGCTCGGAAGAGACCTTGAGTTTGCCACCCGTGAGGGAGCTGACCTTCTCCGCGAAATCGGCGGGAAGGCGGGAAAGGTCTTTCTGGCTGAAATACATGATTCCCTCAGCATCCTGAGCGTAAGCCTTGACCAGTTTCAGGACGGTATCGAAATACTCGCCCTCGCCGGCGCCTGCCAGCTTGGTCTTGGCATAGGAGACCGCCTCGTCGATGATACCGACTTTGGCGTCAAGCAGAGCGTTCTTCTGCTCCATGGCAGAACCGGATTCGGCCATTTCCACGATGGCTTTCGCCTGTTTCGCGGCTTTGGCAAGAACCTTGTCCGCATCCTTCTTGGAAGCGGCGGCTGCGTCTGCTTTGATACTGGTCGCCTGTGCGGTGGCTTCCTTGAGGATGCCTTCGCACTTGACTGCAGAGTCCTGAGTGATACGTTCAATAATTTTATCTAACCCTGCCATTTACGACCCTCCTGTTAGTTTCCTTAATTCTCATCAAGCAGCGCGGCCGATAAGAAGGATGGTGATCAGGAGAGCAAGAACGGCGTAGGTTTCGACCATGGCGGCAAGGATGATTGCCTGACCGGAACCTTCGGGTCTCTTAGCGACGAGTCCGCAGCCTGCAGCAGCAACGCGACCCTGATGGATAGCGGAGATGAGACCTGCGAAAGCGATCGGAAGAGAAGCGGCGAAGAGGCCAAGGCCCTGAGAAAGGGGCATGCCGGGGGCGATGTTGTTCATGATAAGGAAGGCAGCCAGGAAGCCGTACAGACCCTGGGTACCCGGAAGGATCTCAAGAATCAGGACACGGCCGAACTTGGACGGGTCTTCAGTGATGACACCAGCGGCGGATTTACCGACGACGCCGACGCCTTTAGCGGAACCGATACCTGCGAAGAGAGCTGCGAAAGCTGCACCAAGAATTGCAAATACAACACCTAAGTTTTCCATACTAATTTTCCTCCTTGAATACGAAAGATTGAGATTGAGCGGACAGCGGAGTGAAAGGATTGCCGCCGCCTTCATAGAATTTACTGAAGAATTCGACGTACTGAAGTCTGTTGGTGTGGACGTAGGCACCGATGAGGTTGATGCCGAGGTTGATGGTATGTCCAATAATGAAAATGATAATGAACAGGAACCAGTTTCCGCCGCCGGGTGTGGCACCCAGCTGGTTGATGACGGAAGCGATAACGCCCGTGCAAAGACCAAGTGCGAGAAGTCTTGCGTAAGAAAGGATGTCTCCGAGATAGCCGGAAGCTGCGTTGTACAGGCCGTACAGACCGCCGCCGAGGCCGCCGAGGACTTTTCCGACGGAACTCTTCTGTTTGATCCGAATGATGGCCGGGCCGACGACGACTCCGATGGCGCCGATGATCAGCAGGACGTAAAGGACCGGTGCTGCGGCGTTGATCATGTTGTCGATGGGCTTCGTGGACGGGATCTCCGCAAGGGCGCCGCCACCGATGTAGCTGTTGATGACCGGGATGATACCAACCAGGATCAGCAGGATGGGGACCACTTCGAAGAAGCCTTCGAATGCCATGCCCTGTTTGCTCATCTTGTAAAGATTGACGCAGTTGGCAAGGATCAGGTGAAGAATACCGATGAAGAAGCAGAGCAGAAGGAACCGGGTGGTATTCTGCAGCGGGTCGAACCAGTAGAGATGATGCGTCGAGATGAAGTCTGTCGGCTCATTGCTCTTGAGTCCGTTGGCGATCCACTTCGGTAAATCGCCGAACCAGCTGTTCTGCATCGCACCCCAGAAGGTCGTGGAAAGACCACAGCCGAGACCGTAGTTGACGGTCGCTCTCTTGCGGGGTTCGAGTTTGTACTTGAATTTCACGAACAGGCAGAGGAACGTCATGACGAGACCGTAACCTGCATCGCCCAGCATGAGGCCGAACAGCAGATAATAGAATGTGGTCATGATGAGACTCGGGTCGATGTCCTTGTGGGACGGGAACGCATACATGTTCGTGATGCTTTCCATGGTCATGCCGAGCTTGTTATTGTGCACGGCGACCGGGACTTCGTCGGCCGAGTTGTCGACGTCAGACAGATTGACAGCCGTATCGAACTTGCTCTCGAGCTTGTTCTTCAGGCCCTCTGCCTTGGTCTCCGGAATGAAGCCGGAGATGACGAAGACGGAATCGTCGACGGAAACTTTGTCCAGGACTTTGTACTTGTCGGTACGGAGCGTGAGATAGTCCCTGAGGAAGGCGATATCGTCACGGGAGTCATCGTAGGACTTGATGGCCTCCTCCGCCTCGGCAATGTCTGCATTGCACTGTTCGATCTGTTTCGTGAGACGCTCGATCCGGACTTTCGGCGGATGCTTGGTGGCGTCGGAAACAGCGACGAACCCTGCCGTACGCAGTGCCTGTTCAAAGGTCTTAGCATTATCTTTATGGCAGATCGCTACAAGACAGGTCTGGTTCTTGTCCGCGGAAACGATCTCGACTTCACCCTGCGCTTCGGGGTCGGCCTCTACGATCTTAGTGAGAACACCTTCCCGATCGAGGGGCTCGGCAATGGTCCCGATGAACGCCTGTGTGTCGGCCGTTCCCTTGAAGGAAGACGGGATGTCGAGGGTCTCCCAGGGACGAACCTGGTCGATCGCGGTCTCAGCCCGTGCGATCTCGACCTTGCTGTCCTGTATTTTCTTATAAAGCGCATTGATCTGTTTGCACTTGCCCAGGGTCGCATCGACGGTCTTGGACTTCTCCAGATATTCGGTCGTGCTCATTTCCTCTCTCGGTGCGAAGGAGTCGAGCAGACCGCCTTTGCCGGACGTATACCGGTTCAGGACCTCCAGAGCGGAGTCGACGGTCGATTCATAGCGTTCGAGCTGAGTGACGGTCTGCTGGGTGGGAAGGTTCGTAAAGTGCTGTCCTTCCTCCTGCATCTCATCGAGCTGGACGCATCCCTGGCGCTGAACATATTCGATGATCTTCTTGCGGTCTTTCTGGAGACCGAGGATCTCGATGCGCTTCATATTGAGAATTGCCATGCAGAAAACACCTCCTTTTTGTCAAAATAAAATACTGATTCCCGAAAAATCGAAAATCAGTCCTGAGGAATGATGGTCTTCAGAACTGCTTCTGCGGAGACCTCACGTTTGTCGTTACCGAGCTTTTTCAGGTTCTCGATCTGAGCCTGAACTTCTTCTCTGGCTTTGGCATAGATCGCTTCCGCCTGGAGTTTTGCTTCTGCAACGACCCGGTCGCTTTCCTCTAAAGCGGCCTTTTTTTCAGCATCTGTGGCAGCTTTTGCTTCCGCCTCTGCTGTTTTGATGATGTCCACAGCTTTCGCTTTGGCATCGGCTTCTCTTTCCGCAGCTTTGTTTTCTGCTTCGAGAACCTTGTTGATCATCTCAGAGGCCATTAACAACATCACCCTTTCTAAAGATTATCAATAGGAGCCCCTTCGATCGCACCAATCCATGAGTGGGCTCTTCTTAACGCGAGTATTATACCAAATTGATATGTTGGTTTTCAACAAATGACAGGGCGATTTGTTGCAACTTTTTATGTTTATTTTTTAACAGTTTTCTGGCTGTGTATAGAAAATCTCGTACAAACCGCGTGGCGATTGACGTTTTTTGGTGCGTAAACGCACGGTTTACATTCATAAAACCGTCATTTTTTAAACAATTAGTCGGAATAAAAGCTCAAAACCGAGACATTTTTGGTCATTTGACAGGGTTGTATCTACTTCCCCTGTGTGTTAAAATCATCGCGCAAAATGGAATAGGAGGAATTTTCCCATGACAGCAAACATTCCTGAACATTCAGGTTTCACGAAGATCCCTTACGGTAAGCTCGGGATCATCGCCATGAAAGGCACCGAAGAGATCGCAGCCAAAATCGACAAATACATCGTCGACTGGCGGAAAGAGACCCTCGACCAGGACGATGGTGTACACATCGCCGGTTATGCCGAGGACTCCTTCCTCATCAAGTACTCTGCCCCGCGTTTCGCGTCGGGCGAAGCCAAGGCCGTCATCGAGCAAACCGTCCGCGGTTATGACCTGTTCATTCTGATCGATGCCTTCAACTACGCTGTCACTTACAAGATGCGCGGTGTGGAAGTCCCCATGAGTCCGGACGACCACTACTCCGACCTCAAGCGCATCCTTGCCGCCATCAACGGCAAAGCCCGCCGTGTCACGGTCGTCATGCCCATGCTTTATGAGGGCAGACAGCACCGCAAGACCAACCGCGAGTCCCTCGACTGCGCCATGATGCTGCAGGAGATCGTCGATTACGGTGTCGACTCCATCCTCACCTTCGATGCGCACGACCCCCGCGTCTGCAACGCCATCCCGCTGCACGGCTTCGAAAACGTTTCTCCTATTTATCAGATGCTGAAGGCCCTCATCCGGTCCACCCCGGACATCCGTCTCGACAAAGAGAACATGGTCGTCGTCTCCCCCGATGAAGGCGGCATGAACCGTGCCATCAACTTTGCGACGGCGCTGGGTGTCGACCTCGGCATGTTCTATAAACGCCGCGACTACTCCCGTGTCGTGGACGGCCGGAACCCCATCCTGGCCCACGAATTCCTCGGTTCCTCCCTCGAAGGCAAGAACGTCATCGTCGTCGACGACATGATCGCTTCCGGTGAATCCATGCTGGACGTCTGCTCCAAGCTGAAGAACCTCGGTGCGAACAAGATCTATGTCTGTACTTCCTTCGGCCTCTTCACGAGCGGCCTCGAGAAGTTCGACGAGTGCAAGAAGAACGGCACCATCGACAAGATCCTCTGCACCAACACCATCTACCGCGACCCCGACCTCCTTTCCAGAGACTGGTATGTCGACGTCGACATGGGCAAGTTCACCGCCTACCTCATCGACGCCATCAACCACGACGTCTCCATCGGGCCGCTCCTCGACCCCTCCTCCAAGATCGCCGCCCTTCTGGCCCGTCACGAGGAGAACCTCAAGGAGAACTCCGACACCCAGATGCGTTTCCACATCTGATCGAACCAAAAAAATATCCCGTATCCTCAATGAGGGTACGGGATTTCTTATTTTGTCTCTTTTCCGCAGATGGTCACAGCAGTTTATCGGCCCAGTCGGCCTCTTTGAACCCGACCAACGCAAACTCTTTCGTCACGTAGATGGGACGTTTGACCAGCATGCCGTCGGTCGCGAGCAGCTCAAGCTTTTCTTCGTCCGTCATGGTCTTCAGCTTTTTGGAGAGTTCCATCTGCCGGTAGAGCTGACCGTGGGTGTTGAACAGCTTGTCGAGAGGCAGGCCGCTTCTTCCCCAGATGATCTCGAGGTCGGTCCGGGTCGGGTTTTCAAGTTTGATGTCCCGAAAGTCATAAGTGACATCGTTGGCGATGAGCCACTGCTCCGCTTTACGGCACGTCGAACATTTTGGATAAGCGAGAAACAGCATAGTATACTCCCCTGTCTGCAGGTTCTTTTCTATGCCCATATTGTACAGGAACGGTTTTCCTGTGACAAGACTTTCTTGGTCTTGAAAATTTACTATTGCATTTTTTCATTTTGGATGTTATCATAGTCGCAACAAAGGCGAAGACGTCTTCGGATCCATCCGGGTCCGGAGGCGTCTTTTTTCTTTGTTCGTGATGCTTTGCAGAATACTACACAGAAGGGAGTCTTCCATCATGAACACCGGAGATACCGCTTTGGTACTCATTTCCGCCGCGTTCGTCTTTCTCATGACACCTGCCCTCGGCTTTTTCTACGGAGGCCTTGGCCGTCGAAAGAACGTAGTTTCGAACCTTATGAACTCGTTCTTCATCCTCGGTCTGGCCACGGTCCTGTGGGTCAGCGTCGGGTTTTCCCTGTCCTTCGGGCCTGACCACGGAGGCGTCATCGGCGACTTTTCCTGGGCGTTTTTCAACGGAGTCGGCTTCGAGCCGGGGCCCTACGGAGAAACGGTCCCGTTCCTCGCTTACGCGATGTTCCAGATGATGTTCGCCATCATCACCCCCGCTCTGATCACCGGTTCCATCGCCGGCAGAATGAAATTTAAAGCATTATTTGTTTTCATTTTGTTGTGGTCCGTGATCGTCTACTACCCCATCGCCCACATGGTCTGGGGACACGGCGGGTGGCTCGAGCGCATCGGAGTCGCCGACTTTGCCGGCGGCGACGTCGTCCACATCTCGTCCGGCATCACCGCGCTGCTGCTTTGCATCGCCCTCGGGAAACGGGAAGACATCAAGTCCGCCAGCTACCGCTGCCATAACGTCCCCTTCGTCGCCCTCGGTGCCGGCCTTCTGTGGTTCGGCTGGTTCGGCTTCAACGCCGGTTCCGCCCTCGGTGCCAACGGCCTTGCGGCTCATGCCTTTACCACGACTGCGGTCGCCTCGGCCTCTGCCATGCTGACCTGGATGCTCATCGACGTCCATGAGACCGGCAAACCGACCCTCGTCGGCGCCTCTACCGGCCTCGTCGTCGGCCTCGTCGCCATCACCCCCGGCACCGGCTTCGTTCCAGTCTGGTCCTCCTTCCTCATCGGCGCCTTCGTCAGCCCGGTCTGCTACTTCTGCGTCTCCCGGGTCAAGAAACGCTTTGGCTACGATGACGCGCTGGACGCCTTCGGCTGTCACGGAGTCGGCGGCATCTACGGCGGCATCATGACGGGCCTCTTCGGGTCGAAAGCGGTGAACCCCGCACTCATCTCCGACGGCCTGGTCTTTGGCGATACAAAGCTGTTCCTCGCCAACCTCGTCGGTACCGTCGTCACCATCCTGCTCGGCCTCGTCGGCGGCGCTGTGTGCATCTTCCTCACAAAGAAGATCACTCCGCTGAGAGTCAGCGAAAAGGAAGAGAAGATCGGTCTCGACATCACACAGCACGGCGAACGTGCCTACCCGTCCTTCAACGGACTGGATGACTAAAGGAGGTCTGCAGCATGTATAAAGTCGAAGCCATCGTCCGCGAGGAGAAACTCGAGGACGTCAAGGAAGCCCTTGTGGCCGAAGACATCCGCGGCATGACCATCTCTCAGGTCATGGGCTGCGGCGTCCAGATGGGATTCACTGAACTCGTCCGCGGCAATGAGATTGCCGTCAACATGATCCCGAAGATCAAATTCGAGATCCTCGTCTCCAACGAATACTGGCGGGACAAGGCCATCGAAGCCATCCGCGTGGCGGCCTGGACCGGCGAGCCCGGCGACGGCAAGATCTTCGCGTACAGCGTGGACACCGCCGTCCGCATCCGCACCGCGGAACGGGACGTCGAAGCGGTCACCCCCTCCCACGAGGGCCGCGACCACAACCGCCGCCAGAAGAACACCACCAAACTCAATGAGAAGTAAGTACAATTTGCTCGGCGGAATCGATTCTCCTCCGGTCCGACCCCCGAGGCCCACAGCCCTCCTCTCTCCGCTTCGCGGCGACGACGCCGGACCGAACCTGCGGAGAACGATTCCTGCCTCGCAAACAATAACCCCCGTTCTGTTTTGAACGGGGGTGTTTTGTCATATTCGATCATTGGTCGAGCCGGAGAAGGGTCATTGAAGCATCGCCAAAAACTCTTCCTCGGTCAGGACCGGGACGCCGAGGCTCTGGGCCTTCGTGAGCTTGGAACCTGCCGCTTCTCCGGCGACGAGGTACGAGGTCTTCTTCGAGACAGAGCCGGTGGCCTTGCCGCCGTTGTTCTCGATGAGTTCTTTGATCTCGTTTCGGGTCAGAGTCGTGAGGGTGCCGGTGACGACGATGGTCTTCCCTTCCAGGATATTGGACTGTTGCGTGTCCTCCTGTTCCAGCGTGAGGCCGGCGGCACGGAACCGCTCGAGCATCTCTTTGCCGAAGTCGCTGTCGAAGTACTCCCGGAGCGCGACAGCCGTCGTCTCACCGATGTCCGGGACCGATGTGAGAGTCTCGAGGTCGGCTTCAGCCAGTGCGTCCAGAGAATGGAACTGACGCATGAGGTTGCGGGCCGTCGTGTTGCCTACGTTGCGGATGCCGAAGCCCGCCAGAAGACGCCAGGGTTCGTTCTGTTTGGAAGCTTCGATGCTGGCGAGCAGATTGTCGGTGCCTTTTTCTCTGCCGACGGTGCCCTTTTCGATCAGTTCCTCGCGGTGTTCTGCCAGGGTGTAGATGTCCGCATAGCTGGAGAGGTAACCCTCCTCGATGAGTGCCTCGACCTGTTTTGAGCCAAGGCCCATGATGTCCATGCAGGGACGAGACGCGAAGTACGAGATGGTCCGGGACAGCTGTGCGGGACACCCGGGGTTCACGCAGCGGATGTCTGCCGTCCCCTCTTCCTTCACGAGCGGTTCGCCGCAGACCGGACAGTGGTCCGGCGCCTCATAGATGGCCTCCGGTTCGGTGACACAGTCCACCAGTTTCGGGATGATGTCGCCGGACTTCAGGATGTTGTAGACACCGCCGATACCGACTTTCTTCTCCCGGATGTAGTCCTGATTGTGCAGGGTGACGTTCGAGACGTTGGTGCCGCAGAGGCGGGCCGGCTTTCCGGTCTCCGCGTCGACGACACGGCCGATGAAGGCGATCTTGCCGGTCCGTCCGACCGTGGGCGTGATATCCTCCATGACCACCGGTCTCTGTTCCGGCGGATATTTGTAGGCGATGTGCCCGCTCGAGTATTTGGACCCGGCCGGGAACTCGTTACGAAGGGCTGTCTCGTCGATCTTGACGACGGCGCCGTCGAGGTCGTAGTGGAGGTCTCCCCGCATCTCGCCGATGGCCTCGATGGCGGCAATGACTTCGTCAGCGTCCTTACAGTGGCGATGTACCACGACTGGAACACCGGCGGCCGCGAGAGCGTCCATGCCGGCGCAATGGCTCTCTGTGAGCTCCGCGGGGCCTTCCTGAACATTGAAGATGAACATGCGGAGACCGCGTTCCTTCGTAACGGCGGTATCCAGCTGACGGAGGGTGCCGGCGGCGAGGTTCCGCGGGTTCGCGGCAGCCTTCTTCCCCAGTTCCTCCTGGAGTTCGTTGTAGCGCTCGAAGTCTTCGTGGGTCATGTAGACTTCGCCGCGGAGCGTCAGGCTGTCATAGGGCAGGTCCAGCGTCAGCGGAAGCCCGGGGATGACGCGGGCATTGGCCGTGACATCCTCCCCGATGAAGCCGTCGCCGCGGGTCTCCGCGAGAACGAGCCGCATGGGGCCGTCGCCGTCTCTCCGGTACGTGATGGACATGGAAAGCCCGTCCACCTTGACCTCCACAGAGAACGTGGCGTCCGGATGGACTGCGTGGACCTTGTCGACGAAGGCACGGACCGAGTCGAACTCGAAGACGTCTTCGATGGACAGCATCGGGACCGTGTGGGTCACCTTGACACCGGCCTCTCTCTTGACGGTCCCGCCCACTTTCTGGGAGGGCGAGTCCGGGTCCACCCACTCCGGGTGCTCCTTCTCGGCGGCTTTCAGCTGCTGCATGAGCTGGTCGTACTCAAAGTCCGAGATCTCCGGCGCGTCCTGGTTGTAGTACCGGTCCATATGATGTTCGATGGTATTTCGTAATGCCTGATATTCCAGCTGAGTCATAAGAACTCCTTTTAAACGAATTTCTATCATTTTACCACACTTTTCGTCAATCATAAAACATACCAAAAGTCAAGAATTGACTTCTCTATACCGACCCTCTACAATGGAGGCAGAAAACGAGAAGGAGCTAAAACAGTTATGGATAAAGACCAGGAATACAACCCCGATCTCATCACCGTCCAGGACGATGAAGGCAACGAACACATCTTTGAGGAACTCGATCGCATCGAGACCGATCAGGGCCGTTACGTCGCCATGCTGCCGACCTTCGACAGCGAAGAAGAGATGCTCGAGTCCGACTCCGAGCTCATCATCCTGAAAGTCATCGAAGAGGGCGATGAGACCTTCCTCGCCGCCATCGAAGACGATGACGAGTTCGACGAGGTCGCCGACATCTTCGAAGAGCGCCTCCAGGACATCTTTGAGATCGACGTCGTCGAAGCCGACGTCATTCCGGAGGACGAGCAGTAAGAGACTGCACGGCGTAAATCGCCAAAAAAGAAACCGAATAAAGCCTACTGGGTTCGACACTCTCGAAACATTTTTGACCCAACACGTTTAGAAAGGGAGTCCGGGCAGCCGGCGGAATGCAGACCTCCCCCACGGGGACGCTGGGAGCATGGAAACCGTCTTATGGACACCCACCTGTCTCAGAGGCAGGTCATCATCGTTTCGACACCGGCCCGGTGGGTTTTCTTTTTTTGTTTTGTGATATAATAGGCTTGGCAAAAGCTTTGTGAAATTGAGTTTGAAATGGAGGAAAGACAACATGAAATTCAAAAACATCCTGATCGCGCTGCTCACCATCCTGCTCATCCTGGCTCTCGGCGCCGGCTATCTCATGCTCACCGGGCATGTGGCGAACCCCTTCGAGAAGCAGAAACAGGCCACCATCACGGCAGAGGAAGTCGAGCAGCAGATCACGAAGGCAGCAGACCTGTCCACCGCGAAGCTCACCTACAAAGGCATCGTGAACTTCACCGAAGGTCAGATCAAGTACATCACCCAGAACTCGTTCAACATGATGTACACCGCTGACATCGTCGCCGGTGTCGACATGACCAAGGTCACCGTCGACGTCGTCCAACCCGCAAATGGCAACCCCGGCAAAGTCGTCGTGAATGTCCCGAAGCCCACCATCCAGACCGTCACCATCGACCCCGACTCCCTCGAGTTCTATGACCAGAAGTGGGCGCTGTTCAACAAGACCGCGAACACCGACGTCCAGGAAGCTCTGAAGGCCGCCGAGGCAGATGCCCGCGCGAACTTCGGCAAGAAGGAGCTCATCGCCACCGCTCAGGAACAGGCCGATGAAGTCATCCGCGGTTTCGTCCAGTCCGTCCTGCCGAACGGCTACGAGCTGGAGATGAACTAATGGCAACACCACTGGAAATCGAACGCAAATGGATGGTCTCCGGCTGGCCGGAGCACTGTGAGGACGATATGCCCGACGGAGCGATCCGTTTACCGTTGCTTCTGACCCTGGACATGGCCCAGGGCTACGTGACCACGAAACCAACGGTCCGCATCCGATCCGGGAAAGTCCTGTTTTCCGCAGACGGAGAGCCGGAAGGCGAAGAGAAGTTCATCCTGTGCTTCAAGTCGAAGAGCCGGGACGGCGGCCTCTCCCGCAAGGAGCTGGAGTTCCCCATTCCGGAAGAACGCTTCCGGGAACTCGAGGAGTTCATTGGGCTGCCCCTCATCCACAAAGTCCGCCGGACGTACCTGCTGCCGGACGGCAAGCAGCTCGAAGTGAGCCACGTGGACGAAGGACTTCCCACCGAGTTCTGGTACGCCGAAGTGGAGTTCGACTCCGAAGACGAAGCCGTCACCTGGTCCCCCTTCAGTGTGGGTCTCGAAAACTATCTCAAAAACGAAGTCACCCGCGAGAAGGGCCAGAGCATGGCCGCCTACTGGCGGGAGACCCGGGAATGATCTGATCATTGTATAGGAGACGATGGATATGAATGGAACATCAAAGAACAAGGGGTATCCCAGTCTGTTCCTCGCCGGTTTTCTGGGGTATGGCGAAGGAACACTGGCAGACAAAGTCTATCACTATTGGGGGTTCAGTATTCGCCGGGACCTCCTGAAGCATTTGCGGGAAGAGGGATATGAGGTGTACGACCCTCATCTCGGGCCATTCAACAGTGCCTGGGACCGGTGTTGTATCCTGTGGGCTTACCTGATGGGCGGGACCGTCGACTTCGGCAAGGTCCATTCGGAGAAATACGGCCACGCGCGGTACGGTCGGACCTATCCCGGCATCCTGAAGGATTGGGGTCAGGAAGGCCCCCATGAGAAGATCAACATCATTGGCCACAGCTTTGGCGGACCGCTCCTCAAGATGTTTGCGGAGCTGGTTTACAACGGCTCCGACGAGGAGATCGCGGGGACACCGGCCGAGGAGCTCTCTCCCCTTTTCAAAAAAGACAAGCCCCAGAAGATCCACACCATCACGACACTCTCCGGTGTCATGAACGGCACGACGCTCGCCGACCTGTTCGGCGAAAGGGGCATGAAGGCCGCCACCTGGGTCATCCTCATGCTGGCCGCCATGATCGGAGACAGTTCCATCATGAAGGTCTATGACCTGTATTTTGACCACTGGAACGGCCTTACGAAGGCTCCGGACAAAATCAGCGGCAAATTCCACGGACCCCTTTGGAACAAAGAGGCGATCCGTGCCTATGCCGCCAATCATATCGATTCTGTATTCATGGAGATGCAGACCCGTGTCGCGGAAGAGCTGAACGACAAATACCGCTACCTGGATCCGGACACCTATTATTTCTGTCGCCGTGCCAAACGGAGCCGGGAGACGAAACGGGGCTACCAGACTCCGGATACTGTCCCGTCTCAGCCTCAGCTCGCCGTCACCGTCTGGTTCCTCGGCCATTTCGATCCGAAGCACCTTCGCAAATACGGCACTGACAAAAACTGGTTCGAGAACGACTCTCTCGTGAATGTCCCCGGTATGTCCGCGCCTTTCGATGCGCCGCAGGAAGACATCGACGATATCCGAACGGCGAAACCGGGCATTTGGACGAACCTTCCTGTCGAGCACCCCAAGGACCACATGTCCTGGATCGGCACCGGAGAAAAGCGGGATGTGTTCTATGCCTATTTCGATCAGATGCTCGAAGATTTTCAGGCTCTGAAATGATCAAATGACAAAAAACCGATCTGCTGTGGCAGATCGGTTTTTTATTTCAACACATCGATTTGATCGTGTCCGTAGTACCGAAGGATGTCGATGACACTGCGGTCGATCTTCTCTCCGGGCACGACGGGCAGGACTGCAGGAGGGCAGCCCATGGAAGTGTCCGCGGCGATCCGTCCAAGGCTCTCCTCGACCATCACGGTCTCGGTCGGGCGGAGCAGCACCTCGCGGGGTGCGAGGACACGGTCCGGCAGCCGGTTCGAGAAGTCCGGCCGTTCCGCGTCAGTCGCCTTCATATGCTTTTGCACCTGCATCAGCATGTGGACCGCGATGGACAGCCTTTGGTAGTCGTCATCGGTGTTGTTCGGCGCGAACATGAGGACGACGACGTCCCGGTCCGCGTATTCACACTCGATGTCGAAGTCCCGGAGACGGTCCGCAAACGTGAGGCCGGAGCCCACACGGGAAGCGATACAGTCGACGGTCAGTTTCAGGGGTTCGTCCCCCATGAAAGCCAACCCTTCATGCTCCAGGATCATCCTGATCGCTCTCACCCGCTCTGCCGTCTTCTGGAAGGCTGTCTGAGCGGTTTTTTCGAGCCAGTCGTTTGCGAGGTCGAGGGACTGCAGAATGAGGTACGAGGGGCTTGTGGAGCCAAACAGGCACATGGCGTCTCTGGCACCGTCCTCGAAGCCCTCCGGCGCGCCCGCTCCGAAGTGCAGGTATCCGCCGCCGGTCAGGACCGGCAGGGTCTTGTGGGCAGAGTCCGCACAGGCATCTGCCCCGAGAGTCATCGGATGCCGGTCTTCCGGCAGGAACTTCAGGTACGCGCCGTGAGCGTTATCCACGAGCAGAAGTGTCCCGTACCGGTGCGCGACCTCCGCGAGGCCACGGATGTCCAGGACATTGCCAAGGTAATCCGGAGACGTCACGAAGACAGCGGCGACTCTGTGTCCCTCACTCATCACCCGCTCCAGCTGCATCTCGAGTCCGTCCGGAGAGATGGCACAGCTGCAGAGCGAATAACCTTCTTCCGACGCCATCCATTCCACATCGAACCCGATGAGCTGGGCCGCCTGGACGAACGACTTGTGCGCGTTTCGGCCCGCCAGAAGAAGGGGCGTTCCCTCATTCTCCAAAGACCAGTGCTGGCACGCGAGGAGGCACATCGCCTTGATGCTCTGGGAGGAGCCGCCGGCGGAATAGAACGTCTTCCGGGAACCGAAGAGCTGCGACGCATTCGCTTCGCTCTCCGCAATGATGCCCTCCGCCTCGTAGAGGCTGTCTGCATCTTTGACCTCGGTGAGGTCCATCGACTCCAGCCCCATGGGGCCCTCCCCCTTGTGTCCGGGCATGTGCAGTCGGGAAATATTCGATTGTGTGTATTCTTTGCAGAAATCCGCGATGGGGGTCTTCATGCAGTACACACTCCTTTAGACAGTTTCAGAGGTCCGGTCAGCGGACGATGGCGAACGCCATGGCGGCAAAGTACAGAAGGACCATGATGGCACCTTCCGGACGGCGGATCTCTTTCTTCGACAGGCCGAAGACATAGGTCAGGATGCCGATGGCGGCGAGGATGTACATATCCCAGACGGAGGCGGCGTTGACGGCGATCGGATGGATCGCCGAAGACACACCGAGGATGAGCAGGATATTGAAGATGTTGGAACCTACCACGTTGCCGACGGCCATGCCGGTCTCCCCTTTTCTCGCGGCCACGATCGAGGTGACGAGTTCCGGAAGCGAGGTGCCGAGGGCGACGATGGTGAGGCCGACAAGGGTCTCGGTCATACCGGCAGCCAGAGCGATGGCTTTCGCACCGTAGACGACGGCTTCTCCGCCGGCGACGATGAGCGCGATGCCGATGACGATGAGCAGGAAGCATTTCCAGCCGGGCATGTCTTCATACTCTTCATCGGACTCGGTAGGATGCTTTTTCGCGTCGATGATGAGGTACGTGATGTAGCAGACGAAAACGGCCAGAAGGATGATGCCAAGCCAGCGGGTAACGAGGCCGACGTTGTCGGACATGGCATGGCTCAGGAGGCCGCCGTTCAGGAGCAGCGCATAGCAGGAACCGATGAGCAGCAGGAACGTGACCCCGAGGTTCACCGGGAAGTCTCTCTTCAGGACGCTGTCCCCGACGGGCAGCGGTTTGATCATGGCACAGATGCCGAGGACCATGAGGGTATTGAACAGGTTCGAGCCGACGACATTACTGACGGCGATCTCGTTGGCGCCCTGGATGGCGGCCGACGTACTGACAGCGAGTTCCGGTGCGCTGGTACCCATGGCAACGACGGTGAGGCCGATGATGAGACCGGGCACTTTCAGCTTCTTCGCGAGGGCGGCGGCGCCGTCCACGAACCAGTCGGCACCCTTGATGAGGGCGACAAAGCCCACGATGAGGATGACGACGTCGAGCAGGATCTTCATTGTTTTTCCTTCTTTCTCAAATAAAAAGAGACTTCTACTGCAAGACGCAATTCGAGTGCGCGTTACAGTAAAAGTCTCGCTTCTTACGACATGTTCCGGGGATCTCTTCCCGTACTGACGAAAGCATGTCACATGAGCGCGAGCCCATGCAAGCTACTCCCTAATACTTTTTCCACAAAGCAATTTACCAGTTTCCCGGTGAATTGTCAATGGTCAGCGGAGAACTTCCTTGATGGATTCTGCCACGTTGAAGTAGTGGTCAGCCACACGTTCGACGTTCGAGAGGAACGTCATGTAGTTGGCACCGATCTCCGGGTTGCAGATGTCCTCGTTGAGACGATAGAGGTGAGCGCCCTTGTAGGCTTCCGTCAGATCGTCCATCTGCTGCTCATAGTTCTTCGCCTCTTCGAACGCGTCGAGGTCCCGTTTGACATAAGCACGGACCGTAGCGTCATAAAGCTTTTCGAGCAGTTCCTGAAGGTTCCGGATCTCATCGATGGCATCCGGGCTCAGTTCCCCGCCGGTCTCTTCGATCATGTCCTTGAACTCGATGACGTTCTTCGCGTAGTCACCGACACGTTCGAGGTCCGTCAGGGTGTGGAAAGCGGTGGAGATGTACCGTTTATCTTTGACGCTGAGGTTCTGGTCAAACAGTTTGACGAGGAAATGCGTCAGTTTCTTGTTGAGGTAGTTGAGCTCGTCTTCATTGGCCCGGAACTGGTCCATATCGATGGCGTCCGGGTGCCGCAGCATATAGAGCGAATCGGAGAAGTTCCGCATGGCGATGTCTGCCATGTTCATGATCTCCTTTTTCACCTGCTGGACTGCCAGAGGCGGAGTGGCGAGCATGTGTTCATCGACATAGTAGAGCCGTTTGGTATCCGGCTTGGCTTCCTCTTCCACTGCGACGTGCTCCGGAATGATGCGCTCGACGAGTTTGACGAGTTTCTCCGTGAACGGAAGGAACAGGAGAACAGCGACACAGTTGAAGAACGTATGGAACATAGCGAGCTGCGTCTGTGGTGCGTTCGGGAACAGCGTTCCAAAAATGGTACCGAAGTCCACGTCGCGTCCCGGGACCATCCCAAGGAGCAGACCGACGACCAGGAAGATGATGACGCCGCCCGTGTTGAAGAGCAGGTGGATGAGGGCCGTCCGCTTCGCGTTTGTCCCGGAGGTCATACCGGCGATGATGGCGACGACGCAGGAACCGATGTTGGAACCCATCGTCAGGTAAATGCCCTGGTCGAGGGAAATGAGTCCGACGAAGAGCATGGTGATGGCAACAGAGGTCATGACCGAGGAGCTCTGGATGATCGCCGTCAGGACGGCGCCGACCAGGACCAGGAGCAGCGGGTTCTTGATGGAGGCAAGGAACTGCTTCACAGCGTCGAGTTCCGCGAAACTCTCCATCGAGTTGCTCATCATGGAAAGACCGACGAACAGCATACCGAAACCGGCAAGGATGCCGCCGATCTTCCGAACGACATCTTTCTTGGCGAAGGTCATGATGAACGCGCCGACACCCGCCATGGCGGAGAACAGCACGGTCGTCGAGATGGAATCGCCGCCGAACATACCAAGGGCAACGATCTGACCGGTGATGGTCGTACCGATGTTGGCACCGAAGATGATGGTGGCAGCCTGGACCAGCGACATGATGCCGGCGTTGACGAAACCGATGACCATGACGGTGGTGGCACCGGAACTCTGGATGGCCGCGGTGGCAACGGCACCAATGCCGACGCCGAGCCACTTGCTCTTGGAAACTTTGGCGAACATCGCCCGAAGCTTGCTACTGCTGACGGCCTCCAGGTTGGAGCTCATCATCGAGCAGGCGATCAGAAAGATACCGATGCCGGCGAGCAGGGTCAGGATCGCGCTCACTACAAAGGTAGCACTCATTTAATATTTCTCTCCTCTCATATCTCAGGCCTTCGGCAACGTCACAGTGAACGTGCTTCCGGCATTTTCGACACTTTCGACACGGATGGAACCGCCATGGGTCACCACCGCGTGTTTGACGATGGACAGTCCGAGACCGGTCCCGCCGACTTCGCGGGAATGGCTCTTGTCCACCTGATAGAACCGCTCGAAGATGCGGTCGAAATCTTCTTCCGGGATCCCGATCCCGGTGTCCGTCACTTCAATGACGGCTTCGACGGGTTCATTGCTGACCCGTACCGTGACAGAACCTCCGGCACGGTTGTAGCGGATGGCATTGTCACAAAGGTTGTAGATGATGGTGTAGATCTGTTCCGGCACACCGATGACCTCGGTCTGTTCCCCGGTCAGCTCCACGGTGACTTCTTTCTGTTCCGCCTGGATCGCAAGGCTCTCGACCGCGTTCTTTGCGACCGTAAAGACGTCGACGGCCTCTCTGGCAGGGGCCTCCAGCCCGCTTTCGAGTTGGCTGAGTTCCAGGATATCTTCCACGAGCTGGCTCATCCGGCGGCTTTCGGAATAGATCCGGTCCGCGACCCTCGGCAGGTCTTCCTGCTCCACCATGCCGTTCTGCATGAGTTCGGCATAGCCGGAAATGGTCTGGATGGGGGTCTTCAGTTCATGGGACACATTCGCCGTAAAGTCTCGGCGGATGAGGGAGACATTCTCCAGTTTTTCCTTGTCCCGGGCGATCTGCGCCTGCTGATTGGCAAGCCGCTTCTGGAGCGGATAGATCTCCGGGTATTCGGTGGTCTCCAGCGGATGGTCGAGGTCCAGCTGGTTGATGGGCTCCACGATGCGTTTCGACAGGCGATGTGCGAGGAACAGCGCGATGAGCACCGCGAACACCGACACGAGCAGCAGTGGCTGCAGGATGCCGAACAGCAAAAGCCAGATGGAATAGGTGGAATCCGCAAGGCGGATGACCGTCCCGTCTTTCAGCTTCATCGCGGAATAAAAGAAGCGCTGGGTCATCGTGGAAGATATCCGGCTGCTTTCTCCGTAGCCGTCCGCGAAAGCCTCTTTCACCTCTTCCCGGTCCATGTGGTTTTCCATGCCGGTCTCGTCGTTGGCGGTGTCAAAAAGGACTTTGCCGTCGGTGGAGATCCAGGTTATACGGTGTTCTTCCGGTGCCAGATTCTTCAGATATCTGACCCCGGAGAGTTCCACGCCCTCGGCGACCAGAGCGGTCTGCAGCTTCATCTGCTCCTTCTGGACATTCAAGTAATACCCGTGGAGGACCGTCAGGATGAGGATAAGGGACGCGAGGAACACGAGGATGGCGACGGTCCCGATGGAGGCGAAGATGCGTTTCGTCATAGTTCCTTCACCATCTTGTAGCCGACGCCGCGAACGGTCTCGATGTATCGCCCGCCGGCACCGAGTTTGGTGCGCAGGGTACCGATGTGGACATCGATGGTCCGGCTCTCACCGACGAAGTCAGTGCCCCAGACGGAGGACAGCAGTTCCTCCCGGGAGAAGACCTGTCCGGGATTCTTCAGGAAGAGGCAGAGCAGGTCATACTCTTTCAGGGTCAGAGACACCCGGTTCCCGTTCACGGTGACGATCCGGCTCTGCCGGTTCACCATCACGGGGCCCGCTTCCAGGACAGACAGTTCCGGCTTGGTGCCCACACGGCGCAGAACTGCTTTGATGCGGGAGACCATCTCCAACATGCCGAAGGGCTTGACGAGATAGTCATCGGCGCCGAGGTCCAGACTGACGACTTTGTCATACTCGGTCCCCTTGGCGGTGGCCATGATGACAGGGACGTCTCTCGTCCGGTCCTTTTTCCGAAGCCGTTTCAGGACGGAGATGCCGTCCTCTCCCGGCAGCATGATGTCGAGGAGGATGAGGTCTGGCAACTCTTCTTCCATGGCAGTCCAGAACGGCTCTGCACTCTGGAACCCCTGCGCGTCGAAGCCTGCGAGGTCCAGGGTGTATGTCATGAGCTCGCGGATGTTCGCGTCATCTTCAAGACAGTAGATCGCCATACTTTCACCTCCGGATTATAGTTATAACAAATATGTTTCACTTTTGTCGACAACCAATTGTAAAAACAATGTAAAATCCCCTGTGGCGATTTACGGGCAGGAAAAAAGGAGGCCCCGGCAGGGAGCCTCCAAAGCCGTTTGTTATGCGCTTTCTCCCAGGATGTGGCGGGCGACATAGACGCCGCTTGCCGAGGCGTGGGAGAGGGAGTGTGTGACACCGCTGCCGTCGCCGATGACGAAGAGGTTCCTGTGGCAGGTCTCGAGGTTCTCGTCGAGTTCCACTTCCATGTTGTAGAACTTGACCTCGACCCCGTAGAGGAGCGTGTCGTCGTTGGCCATGCCCGGGGCGATCTTGTCGAGGGCGTAGATCATCTCGATGATGCCGTCGAGGATGCGTTTCGGCAGGACCAGGGAGAGGTCACCGGGCGTGGCTTTGAGGGTCGGGACCGTCCGGCTCTCCTTCATGCGTTCTTCGGTGCTCCGTCTTCCCCGTTCGAGGTCGCCGAAGCGCTGGACGATGACGCCCTCGCCCAGCATGTTGCTGAGGCGGGCGATGCTCTCACCGTAGCCGTTGGAGTCCTTGAAGGGCTCGGAGAAGTGCTTGGAGACCAGCAGCGCGAAGTTCGTGTTGTCGGTCTTCTTGTCCTCGTCCTCAAAGCTGTGCCCGTTGACAGTGACGATGCCGTTGGTGTTCTCGTTGACCACGATGCCGTGGGGGTTCATGCAGAATGTGCGGACGTTGTCCTCGTACTTTTCGGTGCGATAGACGATCTTGCCCTCATAGAGCTCATCGGTGATGTGCTCGAAGATGGGCGCCGGGACTTCGACCCGGACACCGATGTCGACCCGGTTCGACATGGTCGGGATGTCGAGTTCTTCACAGACGGTCTCCATCCAGTGGGAGCCGCTTCTGCCGACGGAGATGATGCAGGTCTTCGCTTCGTACATCGCCTCTGAGGTGTGGATGCGGTAGCTCTCCCCCTGCTTTTCCACCCGGGTCACCGGCGTGTTGAAGTAGAAGTCGACCTTGTCCTTCAGCTCGTTATAGAGGTTCTCGAGGACGATATAGTTGATGTCGGTCCCCAGATGGCGCACGGAAGCGTCCAGCAGGGTCAGACCGTTCTGCATGCATTTCTTTTTGAACTCGGTGCCGGCGGTGGAGTACATCTTCGTGCCCGCTCCGCCGTACTCACAGTTGATGGCGTCGACATATTCCATGAGCTCGGTGGCCGTCTCCCGGCCGATGTGCTCATAGAGCGTGCCGCCGAAGTCGTTCGTGATGTTGTACTTGCCGTCGGAGAATGCGCCCGCTCCGCCGAACCCGTTCATGATGTCGCAGGTCGGACAGTGGATACAGCTCTTCACCTTTTTGCCGTCGATGGGACAGTGGCGCTTCGAGAGCTCGTTCCCCTCTTCGAACACGGCGATGTGCAGGTCATTCTTCTGACGGGTCAGTTCATAGGCGGAAAAGATGCCGCCGGGGCCCGCCCCGATGATGATGATATCGTATTTCATGTTCATCCCTCCTGAGTCTGAGGTCAGTCGCAGCCGTCACAGGTGTTGCAGTCCTCGTCGTCCGGGACCGCCGCCAGGCGTCCGCCCAGCGTGACCGCTTTGTCCCCGCCGATGCGGTGGGGTTTGTAGAGGTCCGGGTGTTCCGCGTGGGCCACCTGGATCATGATGGCGCATTCGATGCGCTTGCGGAAAAGTTCACAGCCGTACTCGTAGACGCCCTTGACGTCTCCCGTCGCGTGGTACGCGTTGGCCGCGCAGCCGCCGGAGCAGTAGAGTTTCGCCCAGCAGTCGGCGCAGTCGGGACGGGCGTAGGCGTTGCAGTACCGGAACTCGTCCTGTTTGTCCTTCTCGGTGACGCCGTTCCAGATGTCGCCGAGTTTGTATTCCTCTTCCCCGACGAACTGGTGGCAGGGGTACAGGTCGCCCCAGGGGGTGACTGCCATGTACTCGGTCCCCGAGCCGCACCCGGAGATGCGCTTGTAGATGCAGGGGCCGGAGGTCAGGTCGATCATGTAGTGGTAGAACGTGAAGCCGTCTCCGGTCTCTTCTCTCCGGAGCATCTCCTTCGCGAGGAGCTCGTACTCCTCTTTCAGGACCGGCAGGTCTTCTTCCGTCAGCGCCAGCGGGTCGCCGGGCTTCGCGACCACCGGTTCCATGGAGAGTTCCCGGAAGCCGAGGTCCGCCATCGTGAAGATGTCGTTCGTGAAGTCGGTATTGAGATGGGTGAAGGTGCCGCGTATGTAGTAGTTCTTGCCGCCGCGGGCATCCACCAGTTTTTTGAATTTCGGGACGATCCGCTCCCAGCTGCCGTTGCCGGCGTAGTCGACCCGGGTGCGGTCGTGGACCTCTTTGCGGCCGTCAAGGCTCAGGACCACGTTGGACATCTCTTTGTTGCAGTAGTCGATGACCTCGTCGTCGATGAGCATGCCGTTCGTCGTGACCGTGAAGCGGAAGTTCTTTCCCGCCTCCTTTTCGATGGAGCGGCAGTAGTCGACTGTCTGCTTGACGACGTCCCAGTTCATGAGGGGCTCGCCGCCGAAGAAGTCGACTTCGAGGTTCCGGCGGGTGCCGGAGTGGGCAACTAAGAAGTCCATCGCCTGTTTGGCCACCTCAAAAGTCATGAGGGCCCGGTCGCCGTGGTACTTGCCCTGGCTCGCGAAGCAGTATTCACAGTTGAGGTTGCAGGTGTGGGACACGTGGAGGCACAGAGCCTTGATGACGTCTCCGCTGCGTTTCTTGAATTCGCCCGCGAGGGGTTCGTAGGTGTCCGGGGTGTAGAGCTTCTGGTGCTCCTCGAGGTAGCGTACATCGCCGATGCACTCCCGGATCTCGTCCTCGTCGACGTCGTCCCGGTCCCCGTACTTCTCCATCAAGGCGGAGATGATCTCCTCCTCGGTGTGGTCCGGGTACAGGGCGATGATGTCGTAGGCCACGTCGTCCACCGAGTGGACGGAGCCCGAACAGGTGTCGAGCACGACGTTGTAGCCGTTCAGCTTATATTGATGAAGCAAACTGCTTCCCTCCAAAAATCTAAAATAGTCGCAGACAAGACAAAAGCTGCGCCGGGATGCGGCACAGCTTGGTTTGTCGGTTCAGAACTTACTTCTGCTCGCACTGCTGGTTGGCAACACCGCAGGAAGTTTTGCAGGCGCTCTGGCAGGAGGTCTGGCATTCGCCGCAGCCGCCGTTCTTGGCGCTTTCGCAAAGGTTCTTGGTCTCAAGAGTATTGATTCTGCTCATGGTTCTGTCTCCTCTATAAGAAAAGAATAATAATTTGTCGCAAATAATCTACCACAGTTTGCCCCGTTCGTCAACATCACAGGGGCATTCCGAGGAGGCGGCCGACGAGGACCACCAGGAAGGACACGACCCAGGCGATGGCACACTGCCAGACCGCCATACCGGCCGCGGTCTTTCTGCCGAGTTCCCGGCGCACCGAAGCGATGGCGGCGGCGCAGGGCGTGTAGATGAGGCAGAAGACCAGAAGGCTCGCGGCACCGAGGGTCGTGAGGACACCGGAGACCCCGGCGCTGCCGAACAGCATGGAAATGGTCGAGACGACGCTCTCCTTGGCAAGCACACCGGCGATGAGCGACGTGACGATCCGCCAGTCTCCGAAGCCGAGGGGCGTGAACAGGGGCGCCATGGCACCGGCGACGGCAGCCAGCATGCTGTCCCGCTGGTCCGTGACGACCGTGAAGTGGAAGCTGAAGGTCTGCAGGACCCAGATGATGATCGTGCAGAGGAAGATGACCGTGAACGCTCTCTGCAGGAAGTCCTTCGCCTTTTCCCAGAGGAGCCGGGCCACGTTGCGGAGACCGGGCATGCGGTAGTTCGGGAGTTCCATGACGAAGGGCACCGGGTCACCTTTGAAGTAGGTTTTCCGGGCGATGTACGCAAAGAGGATGCCGAGGATGATGCCGAGGAAATAGAGGGCGAACATGACGACGGCCCCTTTTCCCGGGAAGAATGCCGCCGCGAAAAACGCGTAGATCGGGATCTTCGCGCCACAGCTCATGAACGGCGTCATGAGGATCGTGATCTTGCGGTCCCGTTCCGAGGGCAGCGTCCGCGCCGCCATGACACCGGGCACGGTACAGCCGAAGCCCATCAGCATGGGGACGATCGACCGGCCGGAGAGGCCGATGCGGCGCAGCGGGCGGTCCATGACGAAGGCGATCCGCGCCATGTAGCCGGAGTCCTCGAGGACTGACAGGAAGAAGAACAGCAGGCAGATGATCGGCAGGAAACTGACGACCGCGCCGACGCCGTTGAAGATGCCGTCGATGACGAGGGACTGTAAGACGGGCGACACGCTCCCTGCCACCATGGCCCGGGACGTGAGTTCCGCCAGTTTGTCGATGCCCAGCTGAAGGAGGTCCTGCAGCCAGGGGCCGACGACGTTGAAGGTCAGGTAGAAGACGAGCGCCATGACGGCGATGAAGACCGGCAGCGCGGTCCACTTGCCCGTGAGGACATTGTCGATCTTCTGGCTGCGGTTGTGCTCCTTGCTCTCCTTCGGTTTCACTACCGAGACTCTGCAGACCCGGCGGATGAACTCGAAGCGCATGTCCGCGATGGCGGCGGAGCGGTCGAGGCCTCTCTCCTTTTCCATCTGGTCGACGATGTGCTGGATGGTCTCTTTCTCGTTCTGGTCGAGGCCGAGCGCGTCTTCGACGCGGGCGTCGCCCTCGATGAGTTTATGGGCGGCAAAGCGCAGCGGGATGCCCGCACGTTCCGCGTGGTCTTCGATGAGATGCATGACCGCATGGAGGGCCCGGTGGACTGCGCCGCCGTGGTCGTTTTCGTCGCAGAAATCGCGATGGGTCGGCTTTTCCTGGTAACGGGCCACATGGATCGCGTGGTCCACGAGTTCGTCGACGCCCTCACCGGTGAGCGCGTTGACCGCGACGACCGGGACGCCGAGGGCCATCTCGAGTTCGTTGATGTGGACCACACCGCCGTTGTCGACGACCTCATTGAGGAAGTTCAGGGCGACGACCATCGGCCGGTTCAGTTCAAGGAGCTGCATCGTGAGGTACAGGTTCCGCTCGATGTTCGTGCAGTCGACGATGTTGATGATGCACTTCGGCTGCTCCCGGAGGATGAACTGCCGGGTAACGATCTCCTCACTGGTGTAGGGAGACATCGAATAGATGCCCGGAAGGTCCGTGACGAGGGTCTCCGGGTGCTTTTTGATCTTGCCGTCTTTCCGGTCCACCGTGACGCCGGGGAAGTTTCCGACATGCTGGTTGGCACCGGTCAGCTGGTTGAACAGCGTCGTTTTTCCGCAGTTCTGGTTGCCCGCGAGCGCAAAGGTCAAGGTCTCGCCCTCCGGCAGCGGCGTCTCGTTCTCCTTGTCATGGTAACGTCCGCCTTCACCGAGGCCCGGGTGTTCCATATGGTGGCCGCGGCGCCGGGGCATGGGCCGCCAGTTCTCACCGACCGGCGAGCCCTCTTCCTCGTCTCCGGCGCAGACGGCAACGCCGATGTTCGCGGCATCCGCCAGACGGAGGCTCAGCTCATAGCTGTGGATGCGCAGTTCCATCGGGTCTCCGAGGGGCGCGTAACGCACGAGTTTGAGGCGCGCACCGGGCAGGATGCCCATGTCGAGGAAGTGCTGTCGGAGCGCTCCGCTGCCGCCCACATTTGTGACGACCGCGGTCTTGCCGACTTCTAATTCGTTCAGTGTCATAACTATCCGGTTCCTGTCTCTATGTTCTGGAGTTAGCATAGGGTTATTTCCGGACTATTGTAGCATAGTTGCAAGTTAATTGCACCTAATCGCAACAACTTTTTTCAAAAAGAAAAAGACCTCTTCCCGTTGCGGGAAAAGGTCTCATGGTTTCGTTGGCGATGCACTTCAGGCCTGCATCAGCATGCCGACGACGATGAGCAGTTCGCCCATCAGGTATGTGAGCATGACGGTGTAGTGTTTGTGGAACACGAGGTTTTCGTTCTTCTTGTAGTACCGGACAAGGAACAGCGTGCAGTCCGAAATGAAGAACAGCAGAGCACCGATGAAAGCCACGGCAGAACCGACGCTGCGGTGCGTGATGAGCTGCATGAGCGCGAACGAGTTCATGGTGGCGTTCGCGAGCAGATAGATGTACATGGGGCCGACCATGATTTTTGGGGTCGTCGGCTGCACGGCCACGATGACGGCAAACGCGACGGCAAAGTAGATCAGGGCGATCGGGACGACGAGCCACCAGTGCATGCCCTCGAACACGATGTTCTGTGTGTAGACGAAGATGAAGAAGACATGGGACGCGCCGAAGAAGATGCCGCCCAGGGCGAACCAGTGGTGGCCTTTGGGCATGAGCAGTACATCGCCGAGCCAGCTTGTGACCAGCGCCAGCAGCAGGTGGTATTCGGCCCCGCCATGCCTCTTTGCCGCGGTCACATAGAACAGAATGAGGAAAATGAGCAGGAAGGGTTTCGTCTTTTTGCGCGCTGCGGCATCGTCTTTCCAGCTGTCGACGAGATGGATGCCGGAGAAAAGGAAGAACAGGATCAGGAAGGCGTAGGATAAGATCGTCATTCGGGTCCCCTCTTTCTGTGAAGATACACTTGTTCGAACAACTGTATTATACCATATTTGAACAGATGCGGTCAACTGTCAAAAACCGCGGTACATCGCCAAAAAGTTAGCAGTTGCTAACGCACAAAAAGTCGTTGACTAGTTGCTACATTTATGAGAACATATTATGGGACTTGTTAATAGTATGTCAACTATAATTAGGCTTAGTAGACAGCTACCCAAAAGTATCCTGTAAGGAAGGAGTTGTGGTTGAGCATGATTTATACCACAGAAGTACAGAACATGTGCCCCGTCGCCAAGGGCGCGAAACATGATCCGGCCCCCATTCCTGAAGAAGGAAAATGGGTATACGCCAAGGAGATCAAAGACATTTCCGGCTTTACCCACGGCATCGGCTGGTGTGCACCGCAGCAGGGCTGCTGCAAACTTTCCCTGAACGTCAAGGAAGGTATCATCGAGGAAGCTCTCGTCGAGACCATCGGCTGCTCCGGAATGACCCATTCCGCCGCTATGGCCGCTGAGATCCTCCAGGGCAAGACCATCCTCGAAGCTCTGAACACCGACCTCGTCTGTGACGCCATCAACGTCGCCATGCGCGAGCTGTTCCTGCAGATCGTTTACGGCCGTACCCAGAGCGCGTTCTCGGATGACGGTCTCTCCATCGGCGCCGGTCTCGAAGACCTCGGTAAGGGCCTTCGCTCTCAGGTCGGCACCATGTACGGCACCAGAGCAAAGGGTGTCCGTTACCTTGAAATGGCCGAAGGCTATGTCACTGAACTGGCCCTCGACAAAGACGACCAGGTCATCGGTTACAAGTTTGTCAGCCTCGGCAAAATGACAGACTTCATCAAAAACGGCGATGATCCGAACACCGCATGGGAAAAAGCTTCCGGTTCTTATGGCCGCGTCCAGGACGCCGTGAAGTTTATCGACCCGAGAAAGGAGTGATCAGATCATGGCATTATTTGAAAACTACGAGAGAAGAATCGATCAGATCACCGCTGTCCTGAACCAGTACGGTATCAAGGACATCGAAGAAGCAGAGAAGATCACCAAGGACGCAGGCCTCGAGGTCTACGACATGGTCAAGGGCATCCAGCCGATCTGCTTCGAAAACGCCGCATGGGCTTACACCGTCGGCGCCGCCATCGCCATCAAGAAGGGCTGCAGAAAAGCTTCTGAAGCGGCTGCTGCCATCGGCGAAGGCCTCCAGTCCTTCTGCATCCCCGGCTCCGTCGCCGACCACAGAAAAGTCGGTCTCGGCCACGGTAACCTCGGCAAAATGCTCCTCGAAGAAGAGACCGAGTGCTTCTGCTTCCTGGCAGGCCACGAGTCCTTTGCAGCTGCAGAAGGCGCCATCGGTATCGCTTCCAAGGCGAACGTCGTTCGCGAGAAGCCCCTTCGCGTCATCCTGAACGGTCTTGGTAAAGACGCCGCTCAGATCATCTCGAGAATCAACGGTTTCACCTATGTCGAGACCAAGATGGACTACTTCACCGGCGAAGTCAAAGTCATCTCCGAGACTCCGTACTCGGACGGTGTCCGCGCTTCCGTCAAGTGCTACGGCGCTGACGACGTCGTCGAAGGCGTTGCCATCATGCACCTCGAGAACGTCGGTGTCTCCATCACCGGTAACTCCACCAACCCGACCCGCTTCCAGCATCCGGTCGCAGGTACCTACAAGAAAGAATGCACCCTTCAGGGCAAGAAGTACTTCTCCGTCGCTTCCGGCGGCGGCACAGGCCGTACTCTTCACCCCGACAACATGGCTGCAGGCCCCGCTTCCTACGGTATGACCGATACCCTTGGCCGTATGCATTCCGACGCCCAGTTCGCAGGTTCCTCCTCCGTTCCGGCACACGTCGAGATGATGGGTCTCATCGGCATGGGCAACAACCCCATGGTCGGTGCCACTGTTGCTGTCGCTGTTTCTGTTGAAGAAGCTGCGAAAGCCGGCAAATTCTAATTCTGTACTTCCAGCGCATTAGATACGAAAAACCCTCTCCGGGACTCCGGAGAGGGTTTTCTGTTTTCAGCTGAGGGTCTCCCCTTCTGTGGCGATTCAGTCTCTGTTGAACGCGCCCTTGCCCGGGTACTCCGCGGCACAGCCGAGGTCTTCCTCGATGCGGAGCAGCTGGTTGTACTTGGCGACACGCTCGGAACGGGACGGAGCACCGGTCTTGATCTGGCAGGAGTTGGTGGCAACGGCCAGGTCGGCGATCGTGGTGTCTTCGGTCTCACCGGAGCGGTGGGAGACGATGGCGGTCATACCGGCCTTGTGGGCGGTACGGATGGCGTTCAGGGTCTCGGAAACGGAACCGATCTGGTTGAGTTTGATGAGGATGGAGTTGCCGGCGCCGAGCTCGATGCCCTTGTCGAGGCGCTCGGTGTTCGTGACGAAGAGGTCATCGCCGACCAGCTGGACTTTGCCGCCGATCTGCGCGGTCATCTTCTGCCAGCCTTCCCAGTCTTCCTCATCGAGGCCGTCTTCGATGGACCAGATGGGGTACTTGTCGACGAGGGACTCCCAGTGGTCGATGAGTTCCTGAGAGGTGAAGTCTTTTCCGGATTTCGGCTGATGATAGAAGCCCTTGCCCTTTTCGCTCTTCCATTCGGAGGAGGCGGCGTCCATCGCCAGAACGAAGTCTTCGCCCGGTTTGTAGCCGGCATCTTCGATGGCCTTCAGGATGTGCTCGATGGTGTCTTCATCGGACTCGAGGTTCGGAGCGAAACCGCCCTCATCGCCGACGGCGGTGGTGTTGCCTTCCGCCTTCAGGAGTTTCTGGAGGGAATGGAAGACTTCGGTGCACCAGCGGAGGCCTTCCTTGAAGGAGGGAGCGCCGACGGGCATGATCATGAATTCCTGGGTGTCGACGGAGTTGGTCGCGTGGGCGCCGCCGTTCAGGATGTTCATCATCGGGACCGGGAGACGGTTGCCGTTCTGGCCGCCGAAATAGCGGTACAGCGGGATGCCGAGAGAAGCGGCAGCCGCTTTGGAAGCGGCGATGGAGACGGCAAGGATACCGTTCGCGCCGAGGTTGGATTTGTCTTTGGTGCCATCGGCCTTCAGCATGGCGGCATCGACTTCATAGATGTTGCCGGCATCGACACCGACGACCGCTTCTTTGATGACAGTATTGACGTTTTCGACGGCTTTGGAGACGCCTTTGCCGCCATAACGGGCCTTGTCCCCGTCACGGAGCTCGAGGGCCTCGAATTCACCGGTGGAGGCACCGGAAGGTGCTGCGCCTCTGCCAACGGTACCGTCCGCCAGGACGACTTCTGCTTCTACAGTGGGGTTACCACGGGAGTCAACGATCTCGCGACCGATGACGTCGACGATCTCAAGTTTCTTCTGCATGATGATACGACCTCTTTTCGGTTCAATGATTTGTTGCAGGTTAGCAACGGCTAACTACCATTCCATTATACCGAAGTTGTCTGTTCAAAGCAAGTAAGCGGGAACCCATTTCGGGAAAAAGCTTTTTATCATTTCCGGAAAGATGTGTGAAAAACTTAACAGTTCTATTGACGCACTTCCCTCTGTTTTATTATAATTCTGTTTTGTAGAACAACTATTTTTAGTAGTGTGTGGAAAGAGAACTCTGTGAAAGGAACTGTTTATCCATGACTGGAGCTTTGGGACTGCTGTCCATCAAGTCGATCACGTACCTGACCTTTACGGTCTTCCTCATCGCCGCCGCGGGCTATCTGCTCGGGCGCGTCACCATCAAGGGGATCAACCTCGGCACCGCCGGTGTATTCATCGCCGCATTGCTGTACGGCTGCTTCTTCTACTCCTCCCTCGAGGCGAATCTGGTGGTGGGCGATGTATCGTTCGCGAAGGAAGCACTGAAGATCGTCGAGAACGTGGGCCTCGTGCTCTTCGTCTCGTCCGTCGGTTTCATCGCCGGCCCCAGTTTCTTCCGCAACCTCAAGAAGAACTACAAGTCCTATGTCAGTCTGGGACTCATCATCATCCTCGCCGCCGTTCTCGTCACCATCGCCATCATCTTCATCGGCGAGCGGTTCTCCTCCGAAGACCACGAGTCGTTCAAGGCCCTCGTCGCCGGCCTCCTTTCCGGTGCCCTCACCTCTACCCCGGCGTTCTCCGCCGCCAAAGAGTCGGTCGGTGCCGCCCATGAGGACCTCGTCGCGGTCGGCAACGGGATCGCCTACCTCTTCGGCGTCATCGGCGTCGTCCTGTTCGTCCAGCTCGTCCCGAAGATCATGAAAGCTGACATGGTCGTTGAACGCCAGAAGATCATGGCGGACCAGGACGACCACAGCAAAGACGATTCCGACCTCATCAAACTCGATGACTTCGGTCTCTGCGCTTTCTCCGTCGCCGCCATCCTCGGCATCATCGTCGGCTGCATCGGCTACAAGGGCTTCTCCCTCACCGTCACCGGCGGCTGCCTGCTGGTCACTCTGGTATTCGGCCACTTCGGTCACATCGGAAAGGTCAGCATCATGCCGAGCGTCACGTCCCTGAAAGTCTTCCGGGAACTGGGCCTCATGCTCTTCCTCATCGGCGCGGGCGTCGCCGGCGGTGCCAGCTTCATCCGGTACTTCCGTCCCATCTACGTCATCTACGGCGCCATCATCACCATCCTGCCGATGATCATCGGGTTCATCTTCTCGAAGTATGTCATGAAGATGCCGCTGCTCAATACCCTCGGTTCCCTGACCGGTGGTATGACCTCGACGCCTGCCCTCGGGACTCTCATCTCTACGGCCGGCACCGAAGCCGTCGCTTCCGCCTATGCCGCCACCTACCCCATCGCCCTTCTCTCCATCGTCATCGCGACCAAGCTGATGATCCAGCTGTTGTAGTCTCCCGGGCAATTTACCAGTAAAACAAAAAGACCGCATTGCACACGCAATGCGGTCTTTTCTTATTCTTTCATCGGACCGTGAGGACCGAATCGAGCAATTGTTTCGTATAGGGTTCTTCCGTGTTTTGAATGACATCTCTCGCCTCTCCGCAGGTGACGACTTCCCCGCTCTTCAGGACGAGGATCCGGTCGCAGAAACTGTGGACCAGCGCGAGGTCATGGGAGACGAAGATGATCGAGAGACTCAGCTCGTCGTGGAGACGGCACAGCAGTTCGACGACTTCCCGCTGCGCGGTGACGTCAAGTGCCGAAGTGATTTCATCGCAGAGCAGGACTTCCGGGTCTGCCACAAGAGCACGGGCGATCGCCATGCGCTGGCACTGTCCGCCGGACAGACGGGACGGGAACCGGTCCAGGAGCTCCGGAGAGAGGCCTACCTGACTCAGGTAGGATTCGATCCGTTTGTCGTATTCCGGCACCCTGCTGCCCCGCTGAGACGGTTTTCCGTCCCGTTTGGCGGCATTGCGGATACTTTCATAGAGCGATTGGCGAATGGTCATCCGCGGGTCGAAGGATGCGTAGGCATCCTGGAAGATATACTGGAACCGTCCGTCGAGCTCCACGTCTCCGTATTCCGGGGTCTCCATTCCGCAGGCCTGCCGGAGGATCGTGGATTTTCCGGACCCGGACTCCCCGACCACGCCGAGGATCTCGCCTTTGTACAGCGTCAGGTCGACGCCTTTCAGAGCCTGGACCTCATTGCCGCGGACACGGTAGGTCTTGTGGACATCGGACAGCGCGACAGCAGTCGGGTCAGACGGCGCAAAGGAGGATCTCGGACGAAGGTCGTCTTCAAAGTCTGCCACATCGTGGAGCAGCTTGATCGTATATTCGTGAGACGGTGTCGACAGGACGCCGGTCGCTCCGCCGCGGTAATGTCCGCCGACCGGGCCGGACTCCACACAGTCGCCGTTCAGCAGAACGCTGATGGTGTCTGCCATATAAGCCGCGAGACCGAGGTTGTGCGTGACCATCAGGATGGCCATGCCGGTCTCGTCCCGCAGGCGCAGAAGTTCATCTGCCACCTGTTTCTGGGTCGTGACGTCCAGCGCGGAGGTCACTTCATCGCACAGGAGAAGCCGCGGTTTGAGCAGCATCAGAAGCGCGATGGCGACTCTCTGGCACATACCGCCGCTGACCTCATAAGGACAGCTGTCGAGCACGCGTCCGTCGGTCGGAAGTCCCAGCGTTTTGAACACGTGGAAGACCTCGTGTTCATCGAGTTTCTTTCCGTGGCTTTCGAGCGTCTCTTCGAACTGACGTTTGAAGGTCCGAAGCGGGTTGAACGAGGCGGCCGGGTTCTGCGCGATGAGACCGATTTCGTCGCCGAGAAGTTCCCGACGCTCTTTGTCGCTCATCGTGAGGACATCGTTTCCGGCAAAGGACATGCTGCCGCCGGTCACTTCGGCGGAGTAGGACGTGAGTCCCAGCAGCGCTTTCAGGATGGTGGACTTTCCGGAGCCAGACTCACCGGCAATGCAGTGGATCTCTCCCGGTGCCAGTTCCAGGTCATATCCGTGGAGCGCTTCATAGTCTCCGTACGAGACCCGCAGGTCCTTCATCGAGAGGAGACTTTCTTTCTGTGGCGATGGACGGGCAGCGACGGCCCGGATCGTTTTGATCTTTTTTGTCATAGCCATCACTTCGCCTCACTCACATCGTAATAATCCCGGACCACATCGCCCAGGTAGTTGAAGACCATGACGGTCACGATGACGGCAACGGCCGGCACAAAGACCGACCAGGGCGCCAGCTGGAGGTAGGCGCGGGATTCACTGATCATGGAACCCCATTCCGCCTTGGGCGGCACGACACCGAGACCCAGGAAGCTGAGACCGGCGATACCGATCATGTTCGTACCGATCTGAGTGGCGGCATTGACGGTCAGAGGGCCGATCATATTGGGCAGGATGTGCCGCAGCATGATTTGGAGACCGGAACTGCCGTTCATTTTCGCCGCGAGGATGAAGGGCTCATGTTTCAGCGCCATCGTGTGGGTCCGGGCGAGCCTCGCATAAAGCGTCCACCCCGTGATCCCAAGGGCGATCATCGCGTTGAGCAGACTTCCGCCGAGGACACCGGCGACCGCAATGGCAAGGACCATCTGCGGAAACGCCAGAAAGATATCGGCAAGCCGCATGATCAGAGTGTCGAGGACCCCTCCGTACCAGCCGCACAGCATCCCGAGAAGGGAGCCGATGACGAACGAGACGAAAACGAGCACGACCGCCGAGAAAATGGAGGTCCGGGCTCCGATCATGACGCGGGACAGGACACAACGCCCGTAACGGTCTGCTCCCAGCGGGAATTCCTTACAGGGAGACGCGTTCATATAAGCCGCATTGGGCATGTTGGGGTCGTTGGGGGTCAGATAAGGGGCCACCAGCGCAAAGAGACAGAGGAGTCCTGCCAGCGCCAGCATAACAAGCAGTCTGCGGCGAAGTTGTTCCCGGGTCAGCTGAGTTTCTTTCTTGCGAAACGGATTCATGGACAGCCTCCCCCTATTCCAGTTCGATCCGCGGATCGAGCCAGTGGTGGAACAGATCCGTGAACAGGTTGACGAGGACGTAGACGACCGCCATGATGAGGACGAATCCCTGAATGACGGGATAGTCCCGGGCCGTGATGGAATCCATCGCCAGCTTGCCGACTCCCGGCCAGTTGAAAATCGATTCCACGACAACGCTGCCGCCCATGAGAGTACCGACCGCCAGCGCAATGATCGTCATGATCGAACTCATCGCATTGCGCAGGACATTGCGGAACAGGACCAGAGAGGAGCGGACGCCGCGGGCCGTGAGGCCGGTGACATAGTCCCGTCCGATCTCCTCGAGGACTTCCGCGCGGATCTGCCGTACAAAACGGGACGCCATGGGGATGCCCAGTGCCAAAGCCGGCAGGAACAGGCCCTGGACGCTTCCGGTCGCGATGACCGGGAACAGGTCCACCTTGATGCACAGGAAATACATCAGAAGGATGGACAAAAGGAAGTTTGGCAACGAATTGCCTACAAAGGAGATCCATCGGAACAGATGGTCCCAGAAACTCCCCTGATAGACCGCAGAGAGGATCCCCGTTGGTATCGAGACCAGCAGGGAGATCAGCAGACTTGCTCCGGCCAGGATCACGGTCCGTTTGAAAGCGGGACCGAGTTTTCCGGAGACGGGCATACTGTCTTTATAAGACGTGCCAAGGTCCCCGGTCAGCGCTTTGCCGAGCCAGGAACCGTATTGGACGAGGAAGGGCCGGTTCAGGCCCATTTCCTCTCTCATGTTGTCGATCTGTTCCTGCGTGACCGCCACACCGCTGTTGGAGGACAGCCGCTTTTGGGCGGGGTCCCCCGGGGCGATGTACAGCAGTAAAAACGTCAGGAATGTGATTCCAAGCAGGATCGGGATGAGCGACAGGAGCCGCTTCCCAACATATTTTCCCATGGTTTATGCAGTAATATCCGTGTCTGCCGAAATGGCATAGAAATCGAACGGGTTGTTGTTGGCATAACCGGTGATGCCGGGTTGCAGGCAGGTGATCTTGTTGAACAGGCCTACATATCCGAATGCGTTGTCATCGATTGCAATCTGGACGATCTGGTTCGCCAGTTCCGCACGTTTTGCCACATCGGTCTCGTGCTCGAGCTGGTTGATGAGCGCTTCGCACTGGTCATTGTCGAAGCCGCCGCAGTCATAATAAGAACCGTTGCGAAGCGTCGAATCGATGAAGTAATACGGGTCACCGGACTTGTCGGCGATCATGCAATATAGCGCCAGGTCGAAGTCGCCGGTCTTGATGTAGGTGGCATCGGGGTCTTCTTCCACGGTCAGAGTGGAGTCGATGCCGATCGCTTTCAGCTGAGACTGGATCAGAGTCGCCAGCGAATCGAGCGAACGGGCCGCATAGTAAGCGATATTGATCTTCAGCGGCTGACCGTCTTTCTCATAGATGCCGGAAGCACCCATGGTGTAGCCGTCCTGTTCGATCAGGGCCTTGGCGGCGGCAGCGTCGATCTTCTGAGCACCGTTGACTTTACCGTAAGCGGCAGAAGAGTTGAACGGGCCGTCCGTCGCGGAAACAGTCCCCTTCAGGTAGTCGGCGATCGCCTGTTTATCGACGGTCCCGTTGATGGCTTTCCGGACATTGTCGGAAAGACGGTTCTTGTTGAGGATGTAGAACTGCAGGCGGGTGCCGGGAATGTCGGTCAGGGCGTACTTGGCAGGGTCTTTCTTGAAGATCTCGAACGCGTCGGCCGTGACAGAATCGTAGCCCTGGATCTCGCCGGACTGCATCGCCATCAGTTTCGGTTCATCTTCCTGCATGTAGAAGAACTTGGCGCCGTCGAGTTTGACCTCGCCGCCCCAGTAGTTTGAGTTCTTTTCGACGGTGACGTCACCCTCCGGAACGAACTCCTTGATGGTGAACGGGCCGGTGCCGATGATGGCCTTGTCGAAGTCGGTGATGTGGTCGATATCGATGATGCCGAATTCCGGGCTCGCCAGGTCGTTCGGCAGGATCGGATAGACTTCCGGACAGAAGACACTGAAGGTCTTGTCATCGACATACTTGTACGTGTACTCTCCGAAATAGGAGAAACGCTCGTTGACCGACGCAACACGCTGGATATTCTTGATGACGACTTCTGATGTCACGGGGTTGCCGTTCGAGAAATGGATGCCGTCTTTCAGGGTGATGATCCACTCATTCCCGTTGGCCTCACACTTTTCCGCAAGGACCGGCTGGACGGACATGTCGTCACCGAGTTTGAACAGGCCTTCGGTAATGCCGTAAATGGACGTGTACCAGCCGTAATATTCTTTATGAGTATCGAGGCTCGGGTACGCGAAGTTTGCTGCCAGGTTCAGGAACTTCGTATTGGCAGCGTCATCCTTTTCCGCGGTCTCGGTGCCGCTGCAGGCTGCGAATGCCAGCAGCATGACCAGAGACAGGAGCGCGGCAAGGATCCGTTCAAACGACTTGTGTTTCATAAGAATCTTCTCCCTTGTTGAAATTTTTGGTTTTGGCGATATAAAGAACAGCCATCGAGACGGCTGCTGTGAACCAGGTGATCGGATAAACAGCGACCAGTGCCTGTACCGTGCCATAGGCATGGAGCAGAGCGTACATGATCAGGACGCGGGCAAGCCCGATGTTCAGCAGGATGATGAGCATGACTCCGAACGAATGCTGCATGGCACGCAGTGAATCGCCCAGGACCTGCAGGAACACGTAGATGAAGTAAAGCGGGAACGTGATCCGGACCATCGACACACCGAGGGCAATGACGTCCGGGTCCTTCGAGAATGCGGAAAACAGGAGTTCCGACAAAAGGATGCAGACAGCGCTCACAGCGACCGTGGATCCGGTCCCGATGCCGAGGATGGTACGGATACCGGAACGGACCCGGATGTCCTGCCGGGCCCCGAGATTCTGACTGACGAAGACCGATGTCGCCTGCCCGAAGGACAGGATCGGATAGAACAGCAGCAGTTCCACTTCGAAATAGACGGAGAACGCTGCGATGGTGACCGGTCCGAACCGGTTGATCTCAGCCGTGATCAGCACGTTCGAAAGCGTGATCAGCATGGACTGCAGCCCGGCCGGGAGGCCGATGGAGAGGATATTCCCCGCTTCGTCCCGGACCGCTGAAAGCGGGGTCCGGCGCAGGACAAAGGTGTCATCCTGCCGAAGCAGATAGAACACTGCCACGATCGCGACCAGCGTCTGGGCGATCAGCGTTCCCCAGGCGGAACCGACCGCGCCGGTCCTGAGTACAGCGAGGAACAACGCATCCAGGCCAAGGTTCAGGATGCCGCCGAACAGCTGGAACAGCATCGGGCGAAAGGAGTCCCCGGTGGCCCGGAGCATGCCGACGGCCACGTTGTAAGTGACCATGGCCGGGATGCTGAGGCAGTAGACACGAAGGTACTGCACGGCCGTCGGGAAGATCTCATCCGGCGTGTGGACCAGGTGGAGATAAGTGCCGCAGAACAGGACTCCGAACACTGTGAACAGGATGCTCATCGCGAGGACAAGGAACGCAGCCGTCGTCGTGGCGCGCGAAAGTCCTTCCCGGTCCTTTGCGCCGAAGTGATGACCGATGACGACGCTGACGCCGGTCGTGATGCCGCCCAGCAGGCCGATGATGAGGGTGATGAGGTTTCCCCCGGTCCCCACGGCCGCCTGGGCATTCGTTCCAAGGAAACGACCGACAAACAATGTGTCGGTCGTATGATACAAAAGTTGGATGAGGAAGGTCAGGAACATCGGGACACTGAAGCGTACGATGCTCTTAGAGACAGGACCTTCCAGCATATTTACCGGTTTCATTTGACAGCCTTCAGGAGGAACAGCGGCGTGGAACGGCCGTTCATCTTCTCCTCCTCGTTCCAGACTCTCTGCCAGATGTCCCGGTCTGCCGACACATCCGAAAACCCGATCTCATCGAGCATCATGAGATCGATCTCCGGCCGGGTGTACCGGCTCAGCATCAGCTGTTTCGAGAATTCCTCGCAGACATCGCTCTGGTCATAGGAGTCATAACTGTCAGTCATTTGGGCGGCTCTCACGTTTTCCCGGTCTTCCAGGAACTCTTCGTATTTCTCCTCGTCGAACAGATAGTTGTACCATCCGGCGTCGAAATTGAGGAGCGTGCCGCCCTGTTTCAGGACACGGTGCCAGGACACATATGCCTCGTCCGGGTGCTCGAGGACCCAGGTCACGTTCCGGGTGACGATGAAATCGAAAGTGTCATCGGGGAACGTCAGGTCCTGTGCGTCCATCTGCAGGAACAGGATGTGGTCGAGGACACCGGCCTTTTCCGCATTGGCTCTCGCCTCTTCCAGCATGGCTTCGGTATAGTCGACCGCCACGACTTCATGGCCGAGGCTCGCCAGTGCAATGGCAAAGAAACCGGGACCGGTCCCGACGTCGAGGATCCGTTTCGGTCCCCCGTCGATGCCGTTTTCCCGAAGGACCGGCAGCCAGCGTTCCAGGCCGTCCGTGGCAAGTTCTGTATTGATGAGATCGGAGTAGCTGGAAGCCCGGCGGCTCCAGTACTGTTCGATCTCCTGCAGCAGAGTGCTGGTCGTAACGGTAGTGGTCGTCATAGAATCGATTCTCCCAATATGCAAATATATGCCTTATATTCTAGTAATAACTCTAACAGCCGCGTCTGTTCCCCCACAAGCCCCGGGGGGGGATATAAATGTCGATCTGGCACAAAAAAATGCCCTGTTCCGGGACACGGAACAGAGCATTCGATCTTTTTTGGCGATTCACGCCTTTTTCTTTTTGACTTTGACCTTCACAGCCTTTTTGGCAGCGACCTTCTTCGCCGGTTTCGCGACCGGGATGTAGGACTCCTCCGCTGTGACGGGGCCGAGTTTCACGACACCGTTTTCCACGGGGGCCGGTTCCACTTCGATGCCGTCGAAATCTCCAAAGATGGAGGCGGCTTCCGCGAGGGCGTCCGACGTCTGCGCCGACACCTTCAGTTCCGGCACATCGCCCACCTCGGGGACTTTGAAGTCATCCATGTCCATGTTGAGGACGTCGACCTGGGCTTTGAGGTCTTCCATTTTTTCTTCGAGGGAAGCGGTCTTGGCTTCCAATGCTTCGATGTATTCCAGAAGACTCTGCCGGTCCATCTGTTCCAGTTGTTTGAGATCGATATCCACAGGGACTCCCCTTTCAAAAGCAAACCCCGGACAAAATGTCCGGGGTGTTTTACCTGTCCATTTGCAGATATTATACCATTACAGAGCCTTTTCTTCAATGAAGTTCAGGACGTCCTGATAGACGACTTCGCCGTCTTCTTCATTGTGGATCTCGTGGCGTTTGCCTTCATAGAGTTTCATCTGGACATCGGTGTGGCCCTTCTGATAGGCCTCGTAAGTCCACTGGACACCTTTGCCGTACTCACCGACCGGGTCTTCGGAACCGGCGATGAAGAAGAGCGGCAGGTCGGCGGGTGCGCCGGCGATGCACTCATCCTGGCAGATGTAGTCGTTCAGCGTGATGAGGTCGCGGAAGCCCTGGTTGGAGAACAGGAAACCGCAGAGCGGGTCGTCGATGTACACGTCGACGTTCTTCTCGTTGACAGACAGCCAGTCGAAGCCGGTGCGCTTGTCGGTCCGTTTGTTGTAGGAGCCGAATGCGAGGCTGTTCATGATCTTGCCGTCCGCATGCGGAGAGGTCTTCGTGAACAGAGCCGTGGCAAGTTTCGCAGCGCCGATAGCGGGGTTCGGGCCGGCGGTGCCGCAGATGACGGCAGCCTTCAGTCCATCGCCGTATTTGGCGATATAGGTACGGGCGACGAAGGAGCCCATGGAATGGCCGAAGAGGACGACCGGGACACCGGGGTTCTGCTCTTTGGCGATGTCGGTGAGCTGCTTCGCATCGTCACGGAAGACGAAGCCCTTGTCGTTGTTCGTACCGAAGTAACCGAGGGGATACTTGTCGTTGACGGACAGGCCGTGGCCGAGGTGGTCGTTACCATAGACAGCGACGCCGTGTTCGGCGAACCATCTTGCCATCCCGTCATAGCGGTCGATGTACTCCGCCATACCGTGGATGATCTGCATAACAGCCTTCACCGGGCCTTCCGGCTTCCAGGAAATGGCATGGATGTCGGCATCTCCGACGACGGACGGGAACGTGAATTCTTCTTTCAAAACTGGCATTGCAACAACCTCCTAAACATTTGCCATCGCAGATAATTCTGCACAAATAACTTAAAAATATTGTACCTGTTTTTGGCATAATATGTCAACGCATAACCGGGATTTGCTTTTCTCTTTTTAATGATATATAATCCTTCCGTCCGAAAGGAGGCGACAACATGTTACTTGTCATCGACGCCGGTAACACGAACATCACCATCGGTGCCTTTGAAGGCGATGAACTGCTGTTCACATCCCGGCTCGCGACCGACCACCATGCCACCCGAGACCGCATCGCCGTCGACCTCGCCAGCATCTTCAAGCTGCACGACATCGACAAGAAAGGCTTCTCCGGTGCCATCATCTCCTCTGTCGTTCCGGAGATCTCCCGGGCGCTGAAGGAAGCCGTGGAAACCGTCACGGGACAGACTCCCCTGCTCGTCGGCCCCGGCGTGAAGACCGGCCTCAACATCCTGACCGACAATCCTGCGGAAGTCGGAGCAGATCTGGTGGCCGTCGCGGTCGCCGCAAAGAGCAAGTACGCATTGCCCGCCATCATCGTGGACCTCGGCACGGCCACCAAGGTCATCGCGCTCGACAAAAACGGTGCCTTCCTCGGGTGTTCCATCGCCCCCGGCATCGAGATCTCTCTGAACGCGCTGTCCAGCGGTGCCTCCCAGCTCATCAACATCGGCCTCCGGGCCCCGAACCATGCCATCGGCACCAACACGGTCGACAGCATGACCTCCGGGCTCATCTACGGAAGCATCGATATGCTGGACGGCATGTGTGACCGCTTTGCCGCAGAGATCAAAGACCCGGTCGAAACGATCGTCGTGACCGGCGGTCTCAGTTCCGTTGCAGCAGGTTGCCGCAACGAGATGGTGATGGATCAGGACCTCATCTTAGAAGGCCTGAAGCTGATCTACCGGAAGAACCACTGACCGCTGCCCGTACATCGCCACAACCGGCACTTTCCCCCATGCGCGGCATCCGCAACAAGGCGGAGCCACAGTAAAGGAGAATCAACTATGGGAAAAGAACGAATCAACAAAAACATCCTCTACATGAGTGAGCTCGGCATCCTCATCGCCATCCTCCTGCTCATGGCCTTCACCCCGGTCGGTTACCTCCGCATCGGCACCATGACCATCACGTTCCTGACGGTCCCGGTCGTCGTCGGAGCCATCGTCTGCGGACCCGGCGCCGGTACCATCCTCGGCACCATCTTCGGCCTCACGAGCTTCTACCAGTGCTTCGGCATGGACCCGATGGGCACGGCCCTCATGCAGATCAGTCTTCCCCGCACCTTCCTCTTCACCGTCGTGCCCCGTCTGATGATGGGCCTTTGCGTCGGCCTCATCTTCAAGGCGTTCAAAAAGCGCAGCGCGGCGGCATACACCGTCACGGCCTTCTTCGGCCCCTTCCTCAACACGCTGTTCTTCATGACGACGCTCATCGCCTGCTTCTGGCACACCGATGTCATCCAGGCCTGGGCCGCCAGCATCCCCGGAGCCACGAACGTCTTCCTGTTCGCTGTCCTTTCCGTCGGCGTCAATTTCATCGTCGAAGCCATCGTCTGCACCATCGTCGGTGCCGCTGTCGCCAAAGCCGTTGACCGCTATGTGAACAAGGCCTCCGCCTCCACCCGTTCCATCGTCGAAGCCGGCGAAGAGACCGTGGAAGAAGTTGCAGAAGAAACCGCGGAAGTCGCGGAAGCAGAATAAACCTTACTTCAGGAGAAACGACCATCCATGGAAACCCTCAAGAACCTCTATCTCAAGCATAAAGAGATCATCAACTACCTGCTCTTCGGCGGCATGACCACCGTCGTCAGCTGGGGCACCTACAGTCTCTTCGTCAAAGCCATCGGCATGTCGGTCGGAGTCGGCAATGTCCTCTCGTGGATCTGCGCCGTCCTCTTTGCCTTCGTCACGAACAAGCTGTTCGTCTTCGAGTCGAAGACCTGGCAGCCGGCCACCGCCCTTCGGGAGTTCGTCTCCTTCATCGGCGCCCGCCTTGCCACCGGCGTCATTGAGTGGTTCGGTGTCCCGTACTTCTCGACCCACGGGCTCACCCACCCGCTGTTCGGCGTCAAGGGGTTGCTCGCGAAGGTCGTCGTTTCCATCGTCGTCATCATCCTGAACTACATCTTCAGCAAGTTTCTGGTGTTCATCAAAAAGGACAAACCGGCTGGATAAGCTAACCATTGCAACAAAGCACTCTGTTATCAAAGCAGAGTGCTTTTCTTTTGTCTCTATCGCCTTTGTAACGAATCGACAAGCTGAAATATGTCGATGTAATCGTGCACATGCGCACACCGTCCGACGCCCTGCTGTGCGGCACATGCTTTTACGATCTGGTTAGCAGCACTTCTCCG
>R21__coassemble_146_pt1 | contig 59785 bp, 50 predicted proteins | sample R21__metabat2_low_PE_053 | metagenome-assembled genome bin R21 | reverse complement strand
AAAAAGAAGAAGGGCCGAGCCAAGATGGTGACTACACCATTTTGACACGGCCCCTGTTTTTGCTTTCTCAGCAATTTGTGCGAATGATACCAAATTGTTACCGATGATTTCATTGACAACTTTTTGAGCGATTAGGTAAAATAATCATGTAATGTCATATGTTCAAATAGAATCTACAGCGTTTTACTTCGAGCCTCTTTTCCTAAAGCTTATGCCATGGAAAACCGGCCGGGGTGTGCCTGGAAACGGACATGCCTTCCTTTTGAAAAGAAGTCACAAGCATTTTTCCATAGAGGAGAAATGACATGCTATCGCAAGAATCCTGTCAGCAGACTTCTGTTTCAGAAGTCTGCTTTTGTTTTTAGATATTTCGGAGGTGAGGCGCGTCAAAGCGATGCTGATGTTTTGGAAATGTATGTAAAAACTTAAGAAAGGAGAATAGTATGAAGACTTATACAAAACGAGTTAGTGCTTTAGTGGTCGCGCTACTCATGCTCATTTCAGCTTTCTCGATGGGCGCTCTGGCATGGGGAACCGATGAAGGCATTGATGTGTACTGGAACGGCAGTTACGTTGATACCGTTTCATATGATAGTATGGACCTTGCTATCAGTTCTTCAAGTGACATAACGTACGCTGGTATGAACAATTATGGCACATATAAGTCCTATACTGGCAAAGTATATACATTAGACACTTTGCTTTCTACAGTTGGGAAAACAAGCGATTGGGTAGCAGCAGCAGATACAGCAATTGTCACGCTTATGACACCCGCATATGAAACTGCAGACTACACGAAAGCACAGCTTACAGAAACAAGATACTATTATGATGGAAACGGCAATATCGTTAATAGTGTTCCTGTTGGGTTTATGAAACGAACCAATGAAGATGAATCTTACTTCAAGTTCGTTTTTGGGCAGACAGCCAAAACAGAGAAGAACGTTCCTAAGTTCTGGGATCTGACCGGTACAGGTAATACGAAGGTTTACATTTTTACCAATGGTTCGCCTACACAGGTGGGTGAAATCTATGCTTTTGTAAATGGAACGGGAACTCCATACTCATCTGGTGCTGCAATCCCGGCACATCCTGGCGATGTGATTCAATTTAATTGTACAGATAACAACTATTTGAACTCAACCATGATTTATTATGTCAAAGGCGGTCTGCATGATACGATTCCAGATCCCGGTTGTAACGACACTAGCATTAATTATATTAAACAGTCTCCCCAGTATGGAGGCGACTATAATGCAGTTGTTTGTGATAGTTCCATGGTTTGGGACGTTATCAAAGTAATTGGAATCCGATATGGTTGCACGAATAGTTATGTAGCCACGTTTAATGTTCAAGTGACAAATGAGTGATGAAAATGAAAAGAATTAATATCAAATTTAAAGCTTTTATCGTTGCTATTGCGGTCTTGATTGTCGGTTTGGTTGTGCCTCTCGTGGTATCTGCAGATGAGCCACTTGCGTTCGATACGGATTTAATGAAAGCCTCTGATGATCCAACCGCTTATACCGGCGAAAAAGATGCAGTGTTTGCAATCGATGGCGATGTACTCAAATTGTCTTATTCGATTAAGTATTCGTCTAGTGAGAGCACTATTACACCATTAACCGGATACGTTAATCAAAAAGCTGTTGATTGGTTTGATAACGGTAAAACTGTTGTTAAAAAGACCAATCAAAGTATTGCAGTTAAAGTAAATGATGCCGAATTAGGTAATGACACAAGTGCTGATAAGTATTTCAACGTCATTCTTACGTCAATGCCAGATTTTTCGACCAGGCCCATAGTAACTACAGATACGTATACTTTGGAAATCAAACCTGGTGTTGAAATCACACCTGACTTCTTTTCAAAGAATCAGATTCAAATTATTTGTGAAAAAACAAATGATACTATTACAATTGGCAATGTGATTGACATTGAATCGTCTGGTCCAGTTTTGTTTGATGCTTCATTATTAAGTTCGACAGATGACCCTTCATCTTACTCTGGAGACAAAGATGCTGTATTTGCAGTTGACGGGGATGTTCTCAAACTGTCATATACAGTTTTGAATTCATCAAGTGAATCTACTATTACTCCTTTGACCGGATATGTAAACAAAACTGCTGTGGATTGGTTTAACAACGGTAGGTCGGGAATCAAAAAATCTAAAACGAATACTGTTATTAAACTTAATAATTCCGTTTTAAGCTCTGACACAAGTGCTGAGGCATATTATAACATCACTATAACTTCAATTCCTGATTTCACAAGCAGTCCAATCAAAGTCACGGATACATATACTTTGGAAATCAAACCCGGCTTTGAAATCACGTCTGACTTTTTCTCAAAGAATCTCCTTCGAATCGTCTGCGAAGAAAACGATGAAACAGTTGTAATCGGTCATTATGATGGTACGATCGATCCGGATTTACCAAAAGATGCAAAAGTAATTACCCCAGTTGAGGATTACAGAGTTACTGAAGAAATCAACTCTTTAAACAACCTTATGATGAAGGTTGAATCTGACAGCGATCAATTTTGGTCGAAAAAGTTAACCCAGGTAACCTACTCGTATAATGGTGGAGAATCTGCTGAAATGACAATAGGCAAAGGTAGCCTTGGCTCTTCAGGAGGTGCTGTCACCAGCATTAGTGTAAGTTCCGGTGATGTGGCTGCAGTTTATCGTTCTAACGCTACTTACATTGGCGTTCGTCAAACGTTCTTCCAAGATATCCCCATTGGTGAAACTCGGGAGTATACTTTTACGTTCAAAGCAAAAGGTTATGAAGACACCGTTGTCAAGCAAACTGTTAGAAATCCGAAAGAAGTTCTGGAAGTAGCGGTCAATAAAGGGACCAAGTACAGTTTTGCCCTTGAAGACCTCCAGAAGATGTGGGAAGACGAGGGCTCGAAAGAGTATACCTACTCTGTCTATGACACTGTGCCTGACGTCCTTGAGCAGGAGAAGCATTATGGTCCTACAGTGAAGGCTGTTCTTGCTGCTGCAAAGATCGACCTGGATTCTCTTGCCGACGATGATGTCGTGGAATTCTCTACTGCTTCCAGCAGTGCCCTTGGTTATAAAGCCAGGATCACCGCCAAAGATTTGAAGCAGAAACGTTACACCTTCCCGAATGGTGCATCCACCAACGGCTTCAAAGGCACGACCGAGAAGCAGCTGGAAGGAAAATCCGAAGTTCCTTACATCATCAGTATTAAAGGCGGGGAAAGTGACCTCAGGAACGTTTTCGGTCAGATCGACCCGCAAGATGAAGCCAAGTACGACTGGGTCCAATACCTCGGGAAAATTACGGTTTACAAAGGAACCGCAACCGCCTATGACGGTCTGACTCCGACACTTGAGAACGGATCTTCCTATAAAAAAGGCGACAAGCTGAACTTTGACTTCAGCACTTCCGGATGGCAGGGCGGCACTGCTGGTTATGTGGGAATCTATTATACGGTTTCTACCGATGGTACAGAGCCGGCTGACCCAACGATGTCTGACATCTTCTACAACTTCAGACAATTCGGTAATCCGAGTTACAAGAACAATCCGGAGTACTTCAACAGCTACGAATTCACGAACGCGGAAAAGACCATCGTCAAAGTGGCGGCGTTCATTCGCGGTTATGCAGAGCCGAAAGTGATCACCTTGACGTACACGCATGACCATACAGCTGCCTCTCCGATAAAAGAAAAAGAAGTCGCTGCTACCTGCACGGAAGCCGGCTCTTACGAAGAAGTCGTCTACTGCTCCGAATGCGGTGCTGAGATCAGCAGAGAAGCAAAGAAAGTCGATGCACTTGGACATACGGAAGTAGCCATTGGCGAAGCCAAAGCGGCGACCTGCACCGAAGCGGGCATGACTGCCGGCAAGAAGTGCTCGGTCTGTGGTGAAGTGTTCGAAGAGCAGAAGGAACTCCCGGCTCTCGGCCATGACTGGAAGGTCATTCCGGAAGTCATTTCTACCTGCACGAAGAAGGGGTCCACTGCCGGCGTCCGGTGCACAAGATGCGGAGAATATATGCTCGAGCCGCATGAAGTCCCGATGATCTACCACGACTACCAGAACGGCAAGTGCACCGTCTGTGGCGCAGAAGACCCAGACTACAAACCCGATGAGCCGACTCCGGTCGAACCGGACACCAAGTTCACCGGTCTCGCCAATGAGGCGGACAAAGACGGTGTCTGGTGGTACTACACGGACGGTAAGATCGACAAGACCCACACCGGTGTAGACCAAAACAAGTACGGCTGGTGGAGAGTCGAAAACGGCAAGGTCAACTTCAACGCGCAGAGCATCTATCAGAACCAGTACGGTTGGTGGAAGCCCACTGACGGCGAGGTCACCGTCAAGGAGAACAGCATCTACCAGAACGAATATGGCTGGTGGATGTGCAAGAACTCCAAGGTAGACTTCAACGCTCAGAGCATCTACCAGAACAAGTATGGCTGGTGGAAGACTACAAACGGCAAAGTCACCTTCAAGGAGCAGGGCGTCTACCAGAACAACTATGGCTGGTGGAAGTGCAAAGACTCCAAGGTCGACTTCAATGCCAACGGCAAAGTCACTTACAATGGGAAAACTTACAATGTGAAAAACGGTAAGGCGACCCTGAGCTGAGTGGCGTGAATCGCCAATAAAAGCATATAGAGTGAGCCCCGGGTATGGGAACGTACTCGGGGTTTGCTTTCGACTGTTATTCGCACAAGTTTCATGTTATATTAAGAGAAAAGGAGAACAAGGAGGTGTGGTCATGAATCCGGTGAGTGCTGTGCGCAGGCGTGCCGTCTGTGCTCTTTTGGCGATTTGCCTCCTGTTGTCCACATCTGTTGCGTTCCTTTCAGGAAAAGCTCTGGACCCGACGCAGACGCTGAAAGTGTATGCGCAATACTGGGGAGACCCAGACAGCGCGACTCTTTTGAAAGAATTCACCCGCGAAGAGATCACGGAGATGTCGTATGGGGAATACGGTTATGACGGGTATTACTGCAACGTGACCAATGTGAATACGGTCATGCGGATCCATGCCCGGGGCGTCAAACTGGCAGAGTTTCTGCGGTATGAAGTGGGTGTTGACCTGACCTCTGTCCGTCAGCTGGACTTCCACACGACAGATGTCGCAGCGGATGCCCGTTTCCTTTCCAAAGGGCGGGAAGAGCTGCTCGACAGTGCGCGCTACTGGTACCCGAACCTGATCGACCACGCATATGTCGAGGATGGTCAGTTCAAGGTGGATGACGAAGTGGCTGCGGCCGAAGGCGCAGTGCAGGTCCCGACGCTCATTGCAGTGGTCCAGTATTCCACTAAAAACCCGTTGGATGACGTGTCCGGAGAAATGACCGAAAAGGACACGTTCCGACTTTGTGAAGGTCAGCCTGACCTTACGACGAAGACGTCTTTTGAATCTGCCCGATGGGTCGATGAGATCTATGTGGTACTGGCGGGTGCGCCGCCGGAAGAACCCACGGAGCCGGACACACCGGAAGAACCGACGGAGCCCGATGAAAAGCCGACCGGAAGTGATATCGCACCGCCGGAAGACCCGACTCAACCGGAACCGACGGCGGCTCCGAAACCGACCGCTGGTCCGCAACCAACAAAAGCTCCGAAACCTACCGAAGCACCGAAGCCAACGGATGCACCTACTGTGGCTCCGACGGCTGCTCCTGGCGGGCAAAGCACGACGAACAACGGCGGCTCTAACCGCCTGACGACCAGACGGACGCAAAGCACCGCGACGACTACGGCGACAACGGCGCGTTCCGTGAGCACTACGACGGCAGTTTCTGAAACGAATCGGCAAATCGCCGAACAGACCACGAAGATCGACTCCGTGAAAATGGAACAGCTGGTGGTCAACGGCTATGACAGCCTGATCCAGTGGAAACAGGAGTCGGAGGAAGAAGTCTCGCCACTGAAGAAACCGCTGGTGACGACCAAGGGCGCCCGAAACGCAGCTATCATGTTTGTGGCGTCCTTCGGCGTCGGCGCTGTTGCAATGTATAGATGGTTCAAGGAGGAACAATGATATGGCAAATGCAGTAAAAGAGATGCTCCGCGCTGTGGCGTCCGGGCTGCAGGTCCCGACGATCGTCATCCTGCTGATCCTGGTAGCCCTGACCGTCGTCCTGCTGGGCTCGCTCGTGGTGGAGTACTTCACCGAGCGGAAGCAGCTCAGCGGCTCCATTCCGGAGCTGATTGACGCTTTGCAGGGGAAAAACGGTAGAGAACTGGCAGCGGTCATCAAAAACTCCGGTCTGCTTCAGAGACAGAAAGCTGCTCTGTTGGAACTGGTCCAGAGAGAGAACCTGCCGCTGGATACGCGCATCGCCCTTGCGAAAAAGCTTCTCCTCGATGAAGAAAAACACTATGTCGGCCGTGTTCGCATCAGCGACCTGATTTCGAAGATCGCACCCATGTTCGGCCTGATGGGTACCTTGATTCCACTGGCTCCGGGCCTCATTGCACTTGGCCAGGGCGATACGAAGACGCTGTCTGACTCCCTGCTCATCGCCTTCGACACGACAGTCGCCGGCCTGATTTCTGCCGCTGTGTCTCTGTTCATCTCCTCTGTCCGGAAGTCCTGGTATGCCGGGTATTCCTCTTCGCTGGAAGCGGTCATGGACGCAGTTCTGGACTGTGAAGAGGCGGGCGATGGACCGGCTCAGAAGATCAAAGTCAAAGTCAGCAAAACGGGAGGTGCCTGATATGAGAAGCAGCAGATTATCCCGTAATACCACGTCTCCGTTCCTCGAGAGCGAAGGCAGTCCGATGGAGTCCATTGCGAACATCGTCGACGTCATGCTGGTGTTCGCCTGCGGTCTTCTTTTGGCGCTTGTGACGGTCTGGAACGTGGACATCGGCCTGGACCGCCCGGATAACATGTACGAGGTCTCCGACGTCGTAGAGGAGTCCCAGAGCGTGTCCAAAGACAACCTGCAGGAAGCGGGGAAGGTCTACCGAGACCCGGCCACCGGCAACTTGTATTTTATTGAAGAATAATGGAGTGAAACCATGAGTAAGAAAGTCCGTAAGAGTAGAGCCTCTTCATTAGTAGCGCTTTTTCTGACGCTCATTCTTAGTCTTTCTCTGACCGGCTGTGTTCGCGCAACACCGGTGGAAGGCAAAGTGGACGTACCTCCGTTCACCATCCTGATCGACGGAAAGCAGTACACCGAAGCGAACTTCGCAGAACTTCCCGTGTATGAGTGCACCGCCACCTCTACAAACAACTATGGTACCGAAGAGACCTACGTTTACACCGGCTACCAGCTGGAAGATGTGCTTAACACCGTCGGCGCTCCTGTCGCAAACGGACTGACGGCCGTCGGTTCCGATGGCTACGAATCCGACTTCACCGCAAAGGAAACACAGGCAGACACGACACTGCTTGCTTTCTGGCGGGACGGAAAACCGTCTGCCGAAGAAGGCACAGTTTCTATTGCTCCATGCAAAAGCGACGAGTCGCCGGACTATGTAAAAGTAGTGACTGAGATCAACACGAAAGAAGCGGCATGAAACCTGTTTTTAAGAAAGTGGTTGCGCTTTTCCTGACACTCCTCATGTGCCTCTCCGTAGCGGCATGTGCAGGCAGCAGGACGAGTAGCAACCAGAAGCAAAAACTGAATACTGAGACCATCACCGTCACAGACATGCTCGGTCGGAAAGTGGACGTCCCGAAGGACAGGAAGTCCACGACTGTCGCATCCACTTACGGTGTGGTCGTGCCGTTCCTTGTCACACTGCAAGTGGGTGACAGGGCCAAAGCGGTGAACTTCAAGAACAAGAAGTTCTACCGCCTGGTCGATGACCCGATCGTCAATGTTGGGACCATTGGCAACCGTATGGCCATGGACTCCGAGGCGCTTGCCAAAGCGGACCCCGACGTCTACATCTGTCGTACGACGGACAAGGCTGACATTGACCTGTGTGCCAGACTCGGCATTCCGTCCATCGCCATAACGGCAGAGGTGCCCGAAGAGGTCTTCGAGGCCTACGAGCTGCTCGGCAAAGTGCTGGGCTGTGAGGAGCGCGCCAAAGAGGTCGTGGGGTACCTGCAGAACGAACTGAAGGACATCGACGCCCTGGCCGCCACCATTCCTGAAGAGGACAAGGTGACCGCGCTCTGCATGGGCTCCTTACTGTCCCGCGTGGCCAGTGAGGACATGCTGCAGACGATGCTCCTGAAACGTGTCGGCGCCATTACCGTGGTGGACGGCATCAACGGGGAACAGGACCGCTACTGGGCGGACTGCGGCGTCGAGAAGATCTTCGAACTGGACCCCGACTACATATTCGTCACGAGTTCCGCCGCCCTCAACTACTCGATGGACGACTTCTACAAGGACTCCGCCTGGGCCGCCATGACCGCGGTCAAGAATAAACACATCTACAAGATGCCGGCGAAGCTCGACTCCTGGGACATGCCCGGGCCCGGCTTCATTCTGGCGATGTACTACATGATGCACCAAATGTACCCTGACGTCTGCACGACCGAAATGCTGCAGAACGAGGTGGACGATTACTATGAGTTCTTCTTCGGAAGGACCTTCACAGGAGACGAAATTGGCTACGAATTCTAAGAGAAACTTCTACGCAGTGGGCTTCGACCTGCTTTTGCTGGCTATTTTAGCCGGCTTAGTGGTCGTGGCTCTGTGCGCCGGAAAGTACCCGATTTCCGCGAAAGAAAGCATCGATGTCCTGTTTGGTGAGCTGTTCCACCGGGGTGGCGAGTACTCTGAGATGACCCGCAACGTTGTCATGGGCCTGCGTCTGCCGCGCATTACAGCGTCCATTCTGGTTGGCATCATGCTCGCTATGTCCGGTGTCTCGTACCAGAGCATCTTCAAAAACCCGCTCATTTCGCCGGACTTCCTGGGTGTTTCCAGTGGCGCCTGCATTGGCGCTGCTATCGCAATTCTGCTTGGATTCTCCGGCTTCCTGCTGTCCGGCTTTGCGTTCGTGGGCGGCATTATTGCTGTTGCTCTCACGGTCTTTATTCCTTCTGCTATGAAGAGCGACTCGAACATCATGCTCGTCCTGTCCGGTGTCATCGTCGGCGGCGCCATGAGTTCCATCCTGGGTTTCATCAAGTATGTGGCAGACCCGGAGACCGAACTCGCCGCCATTACGTACTGGACCATGGGCAGTTTCTCTTATGTGACGTTGCCGGAGATCGGCAGCGTATTGCCGATGATGCTGGTGCCTGCCGTTATTCTGTTCGCGATGAGCTGGTGGCTCGACATCCTCTCCATGGGTGAGACAGAGGCCAAGAGTCTCGGCGCCAATATCAAGGTCATTCGGAACATCGCCATAGCCTGTGCCACGCTCATGACGGCCAGCTCTGTGTGCATTTCCGGCACCATCGGCTGGGTCGGTCTGGTCATCCCGCACTTCGCTCGTATGTGCGTAGGGCCGAACAATACGAAGCTCATTCCAACCGCTGGTCTCATGGGCGGCATTTTCCTGCTGCTCGTGGACACCGCAACCCGGACGCTGAGTATGACCGAGATGCCTGTCAGCATCCTGACCGGCCTCATCGGTGCGCCCTTCTATGCCATCCTTCTGTACCGGCAAAGGAGGTCGATCTCATGAGCATCATCAATGTCGAGAACCTCTGCTTTCGGTATGACAGCAAGGGAAGACAGATTCTGAACAACGTGAACCTCCGGCTCGAAGAAGGGGAGGTCATGACCATCCTCGGCCCGAACGGTGCAGGGAAGAGTACGCTGCTGAACTGCATCGCGACGCTGCTGGAACCGGAAAACGGTACGGTCGAACTTTGCGGCAAAGATGCAAAGACACTGAAGCCGAAGGAGGTCGCAAAGATCCTCAGCTACGTCCCGCAGAACCACGTGCCTGCGTTCTCTTACACGGTCGAAAACTTCGTGTTGATGGGCCGCGCACCCACCGTTGGCATGTTCGAACGCCCCAAAGCGGAAGACTTCGCCATTGTCGAACAGACCTTGAACGAGATCGGCATTGGCGATTTAAAAGACAAGCCATACACAGAAATCTCCGGTGGTGAACGCCAGCAGGCGACCATTGCCCGCGCCATCGTGGCAGAGCCCAAAGCCATCCTGTTCGATGAGCCTACGGCACACCTGGACTACGGTAACCAGCTGAAGACACTGCGGCTCATCAAGAGCCTGAAAGAAAAGGGCTATGCGATCATCATCACGACGCATAACCCAGACCACGCGATCATGCTCGGTGGCACGACGGCTATTCTGGACCGGGATGGAAACCTGACCGTCGGGAAGACGGAGGAGATCATCACGGAAGAGACACTTCGGCAGCTGTATGATGCGGACTTGTCGCTGGTGAAACTGGATGAGGTGAATCGCCCCATATGCGTGCCTCCGGACCTGTAACTGTATTGTAAACGGGAACAATGTTGACGTTGTACGCCTTTCAAAATACAATATAAGTATAACTATACATAAGTGAATAGCGTGAGACTTCGAGCCGGTTCTCCTAAGGCAATCGCTATGGAGGCCCGGACGGGGTATGACGGGAAACGGTCATGCCTTCCTTTCGAAAAGAAGTTATTAGAGCTTTATATGCAAAACGTAAAGCAGACTTCTTTTCGGAGGTCTGCTTTTGTATTGCTACGCACCTGAATAAGCGTGCGCATGATATAGATGTATGTATATCTTCACAAACAAAAGAAGGAGTGATGTATGTGAAAACAATGAAAAACCGCGTAAGTGCTCTTGTTGTCGCACTTGTCATGATGCTTTCGCTGTTCTCGGTCGGCGCAGTCGCGTGGAACGATGGGGAAGGCATCGAGGTGTACTGGAACGGCGAAAAAGTCGGAATGGTCACTTATGACGCAATGGATGCTCATATCCAGAAATTTGACGATGAAACTTACTCTAATAACAAGGGTGAGTCCGTCGGTAAAGTTTATTATTTCAATAAACTTCTCAAAGAAGTCGGCAAGTCCGATGACTGGGCCAGTGCACCAGACGAGACGACTGTCGAACTGAAGGATTCCGAGTATGAAAAAGCCGGAAACCTTACAAAAGCAGAGCTCGAAGAAACCAGAAGCTACTACAAAGATGGAAATGCTTCTGCTACGGTCAAACCCGGATTCATGCATGTGTCCGGCAAAGACTATTTCATGTTTGTTTACGGGCAGAAAGCTGCTGACGACAGTACCAGTGGTAACTTCATCAAGTTTACCGGTAAAGGAAATGGTACGGTCAAGATCACGACCCCGGAAGAAACCCCGGAGGAGCCGACGACTAAAGACGGCATCGAAGTATTCTGGAATGACAAGTCTGTCGGCACAGTTCCTTATGACGACATGGTCGACGGCATCAGCCAGGCAACCAAGACTTATAAGTATTCCACCATCAACAGCGCCGGAACTTACAGTCAGTTTGAATGCCCGATCTATCCGTTCACTCAGCTCATGGAAGCTGTGAAGAAGGACAAGGATTGGGAAGCAGCTTCGGATCTGACCAAAGTCTTGATCAAGGATTCCAGTGGCTATGAGGTCACACTGCCGAAAACCACTTTGACGGAAACCAGATACTTCTTTGATGATGATGGGATCCAGGCTGACACAACAAAAGCCGGTTTCCGAATCGCTCAAAAAGATAACGTTGAATTTATGCAACTTGTTTTCGGACAGAAAACAAAAGATGAAAAGACCAACGGTAAGTTTTTCCGTTTCGATAAACCTGCACAAATATACATCAACGTACCTGACGTTGAAGTAATTGGCCCGGACGGCACGGCGAAGGGCTTCTCCTATAAAGATTTGGATACTTTCTGGCAGGAAGAGGGTTCCAAAAAATACGTCTATACTAACGCCAATACGTTCCCGACTTATACTTCTGAAGAACTCTGGGGTCCCACAGTAAAGACGGTCCTCGCGAAAGCGGGCATCGATCTGGATGCTCTTGGAGACAACGATATTGTCCGCTTCGATGCGAATGACAAGAGGGGACTCAATGTCACCGTAAAGGAAATCAAACGGACCCGCTATGCGTTCCCGAACGGTAAACCTGAAAACAACTATAGGGGAACTACGGAAGCACAGTTGAAAGACAAATACGAAGTCCCGTACATCCTCAGCATTAAGGCCGGCAAGACCAATATCCGCAGTGCATTCGGACAGATCGATCCTCAGGAACAGAACCAGAGCCATTACATCAAGTACATCAATAAGATCACTGTTACCAAGGATGGAGCGAAAGAATATACCGGAATGACCCCGACCATCGCGGACGGTTCCAAGGTCAAGAAGGGCGACAAACTGAACTTCGACCTCGACCTTCCGGTCGGTGTCTATGAAGGCGCCATTCACTACACCGTATCCACTGACGGTACGGAGCCGAAAGACCCGACGTACGCTGACACCATGTACAACTGGAGACAGAACCAGACGGACGGTCAGGACTATCTTGATCCCGAAAAGATGGAAATGTACAACATCTACGAGTTCACTGACGCTCCGAAGACCATCGTCAAAGTCGTGTGCTACGTCTCCGGTTATCTGGAGCCCACCGTTAAGACTCTGACCTATTATGGTGAAGAGAAGCAGGATGACACCAAGTTTACCGGTCTGGCCAATGAGGCCGCCGCAGACGGCAACTGGTATTACTACACCGACGGCAAGATCGACACCAAGCACACCGGCGTCGACCAGAACAAGTATGGCTGGTGGAGAGTAGAAAACGGTAAGGTCAACTTCAAGGCCCAGGGCATCTACCAGAACCAGTATGGCTGGTGGAAGACTACCGATGGCGAAGTCACCTTCAAGGAGAACAGCATCTATCAGAACGAATTCGGCTGGTGGAAGTGCAAAGACTCCAAGGTAGATTTCAATGCTCAGAGCATCTACCAGAACAAGTATGGCTGGTGGAAGACTACCAACGGTAAAGTTACCTTCAAAGAAAACGGTCTCTTCAAGAACCAGTTCGGCACCTGGAAAGTTGAAAACTCTAAAGTCAACTTCAACTTCAACGGCAAGTACCAGGGCAAGACTATTAAGAACGGTAAAGTAGTCTGATGGTAAATCGCCAACTCTAAAGCAAAAAGCAGCTCTCCTCGGAGGGCTGCTTTCTTTTGATTGATCTAATATTTTACAAATAGCAGACTTTTCGCTATAATGAGGACTATCACAAACACAACAAACAATTCCACATCAGAGAGTGAGAGCCACCAATGCAAAACACGTTGAACATTGCAGGGCTCCGTAAGAGACTGGCTGCCTTTGGGCTGATGCTGGTCCTTCTGGGGTCTCTTTTTATTCCGTATGGGCAGTTCTATTCTGCTTCCGCAGCAGAACAATCAGTTCGTTTTAATAACTTGAAAACTGGTGAAAACGGAATCGTCCAGGCCACTAACGGCAAGTGGTATAAAGTATTGAACGGAAACGTTGATCGTAACGCCAACAGTATCTATCCGAACGGAAACGGTTGGTGGAAATGTACGAATGGTGAAGTGACGTTCCAGGAGAACGGTGTTTTTCAAAATCAATATGGCTGGTGGTATTGCCAGGACTCAAAAGTTGATTTCTCCTACACGGGATTTGGTAAAAACTACTTTGGCCAATGGCGCATTGAAAATGGTAAAGTCAATTTCAATGCCAATAGCATTTATCAGGGAAAAACCGGATGGTTCAAGACCACCAATGGTCAAATCACATATAATGAAACCGGTGTGTTTCAAAATACGCTCGGATGGTGGTACTGCGAAAATTCCAAAGTGAACTTTGACTATACAGGAGTCGGTTCCAATTCCCTTGGTGACTGGTATTGCAAAAATGGAAAAGTAGATTTCCGTTTCAATGGATATAGCAGAAATAAAGAAGGGAATTGGTGTATCGCCGAGGGAAAGGTTCAACATGATCGCAATGAAACGTTGACGATTGGCACTCGGAATTTCACCATTCAAGATGGTCGAATTCGTTGGGAAGGTAATTTTTTTCTTCAACCTGATGCTCCATACAGCAACATCAAATACGCTGGAAAGACTCTTGCCACTTCCGGTTGTGGTCCGGTTTCACTGGTCAACGCCATCTACTGTCTGAATGGAATCTATATTCCTGTCGAAGAAGTAGCTAATTGGGGCTATAATAACAAATACTTTAATGCAGATAGTTTTGGAGGTATTTCAAAGAAAGAGTTCTTCACAAAGACAGCTGAAGAATTCGGAAGCAGGGGTTCTTTTCGCTATCTTGGATATGGTAAAAACGTACAGGATGCCACCTTGCTTAATCATTTGCAAACAGGCGGCACAGCTGTATTTCATGTGAAATATCATTTTATTGCAGTCATTGATTACGACTCGGAAACCAATCAGTATTTTGTCCTTGACTCGTATCCCGGGTCCGGTACTTCTATGCCTTCCAAATATCGCACCACGACAGCAGAGGGCGATTGGGTCACTTTGGATGAGCTGAAAAATGGCTGGCTTACCGTTTCTGAATATTGGATGTATGGAGTTTGAATATGAACGAAGTCACAAGCGCAGTCCACATCGTCATGCCAGAAGACTGCAACGGTTATGAGAAACCACGTCTGTTCGGCGGGAAGCTGATGGCCTGGATCGACGTCATCGGCGCAGTAGCCGCACGTCGATTCGCCAAAGCCAATGTCACCACCGTCTGCGTCGACCACCTTACGTTCCTCGCACCGGCCTATCTGAACGACACCGTCGTCCAGGAAGCCCGGGTCACCTGGAGCGGCAAAACCTCCTTAGAAGTCCGCGTAGACTCTTTTGTGGAGCGTCTGGACGGGGAGAAGGACCTCATCAACCGCGCCTACATGGTATTCGTCGCCTTGGACGACGATGACAAGCCCATCCCGCTTCCGGAGAAGTACACCCCGGAAACCTTGGAAGAACAGTACGAGTTCTCCGCGGCCCTGAACCGCAAAGAGATCCGCAAACAGGAACGCGCCGAAAACGGCCGCATCGAACGGCTTTGCGAGACTCAAAACTGAATCGGTAAATCGCCAACATTACAGAAAGCAACTTCTGTCAAAGAGGTTGCTTTCTTTTTGGGTTCATTTAAGGTGCGGGGAATAGTATAATGGTAGCGAAAGCGATTGGATATACAAGAGGTAATTGAATATGAAAGTTGTCATCTGTGGTGTCGGAAACGAAAAGGGCTTTTTCAGTGCCTGCAAGGGCGTCGAACACCGTCACCGAGTGTACGGCATCGACTCCCAGGACCTGAATGAGATCAAGTATCAGGAGCTCGTCAAGGACGCTCCGAACTGCTATTTCAAGCAGGTCGACATGGAGAAGGAGATGAACCTCATCTGGGAGATCGGCCAAATCAAACCGGACATGGTCATCGACTGTACGAAGTACCCGAAAGAGTCCGCAGCATTGCAAAAAGTCTGCGCGCAACGACACTGGGATTACAAGAAAGTTTGAAACTGAATACGTTTAGAAAGCAACTCCTCCGGGGGTTGCTTTTCTAAAGAAGGACTACTATGAAGCGCAAATACCTTTTCTTTGATATAGACGGCACGCTGGCGGCCGGCGGCTATGAATACACATACGTTCCGGAGAGTACGAAACTTGCCTTGAAGAAGCTGGCGGAGGCCGGCCATTTCCTGAGCATTGCCACGGGACGTTCCAACGGCATGGCGCTGGAGTTCATGGACGTCTTCGGCATTCGGAATATGGTGTCTGATGGTGGCAATGGCCTCACCGTGGACGGCAAGCTGGTCGGCATTGAACCGTTGCCGATGGACCTTGTCGTGGAACTCATCGACGAATGCGACGCGAAGGGCTTCCCCTGGGGACTTGTCGTAGATGATACGCCTCGCCGCATGTGCCCGGACTCGTCCTTCCTGGACTTCACGCAGGACACGTATATGGAAAGCGTTATTGTGGACGGGTGCCGGCCGGAGCAGTTCGACGGCGTCTTCAAAGTCAATATCGGTTGCATGACAGGGGAGGAGCAGACGCTCGCGACCCTGAAGAAACTGCCCTGGGCGCGCTTTCACGATGACTACCTCTTCGTGGAACCCACGGACAAGGCGAGAGGCATCAAGCGCATGATGGACCACCTGGGCGCTCCTTACAAAGATGTCATGGTATTCGGGGACGCGATGAACGACCTGTCCATGTTTATCGACGACTGGACGTGTATCGCCATGGGGAATGCCTGCCCCGAACTGAAAGCGAAAGCAGACTATGTGACGGCTGATGTGGAAGAGGACGGTATTTATAAAGCCTGCGAGCACTTCGGTCTGTTTGAACCGGTCACGGAGTAACAGAACAGAATAGAAAACTGGGAAGCAGTCTCGTATGAGGCTGCTTTTTTGCGCTTGTGTTTTACCCGTCGGTTTAACTTCAATGTATATGTTTGAGCATAGTTCCTCTTTTAGTATAAAAATGTACCATTTTGTAACCGTATCGCCCTGTTTTGTAACATTATTCTTTGATCTACATTGGTAAAATAAAGGTGAGCAGTAAACCGCTCAGGCTTATGGTAATTAATGTTTAAGGAGATGAAACGCATGAACAAAAAGTTTACGAAAAAACTGGTCGCCATCCTCATGGCACTGACCATGGTCGTTTCTCTGTTCGCTGTCTCTCTGGTCAGCGCAGAAGATGCAGCTCCTGCCGCTCAGGCACCGGCTGCCTCCGCTCAGGAAACTCCGGCAGCAACGGATGAGTCCACGACTAAGAAGGAAGACGAGTCCACCACGAAGAAGGACGAAGAGTCCACTACCAAGAAAGATGAAGAAACGACAACTCAGAAAGAGGAGCCGACCACTCAGCCCACCGTCGATCCGGAACCGGTAGAACCGCAGCCGGAGCCGACGCCCGCACTGTACCCGGAAGATGTCCTCTGGGTCAAGAAGATCAACAAAAAATGGGTCCTTGTTGCCAACAAGAACAGCAACGAGCAGGTCAAGGAAACCGGCGTCTTCAAGAACGAAAACGGCTGGTGGAGAGTTGAGAAGGGTGTTGTCAACTTCAAGGCAACCGGTCTCTATCAGAACAGCTTCGGCTGGTGGAGAGTCGAAAAAGGTAAGGTCAACTTCAAAGCAAGAGGCCTTTATGCCAACAAGTATGGCACCTGGAGAGTGGAAAACGGTAAAGTCAACTTCAAAGCGAACGGCATCTACAAGATCTCCAAAGGCACCTATTATGTCGTCAACGGTAAGGTCCGTTACGATGTCACCGGTGTCATCAAATCTGCAGGCCCCGACTGGTACTATGTCGAAAAGGGTAAAGTCAACCTGAACGCCTACGGTCTGTTCGCCAACAAGTATGGCCACTGGAGAGTTGAAAAAGGTAAAGTCAACTTCAAGGCCAACGGCATCTACAAGAACAAGTACGGCACCTGGTATGTCGTGAATGGCAAGGTCCGTTTCGACGTCACGGGCGTCAAGAAGGCCGGCAAAGACTGGTACCGCATCGAAAAGGGTAAGGTCAACTGGAAAGCCAACGGCCTCTACAAGAACGAGAACGGCACCTGGTACGTGAAGAACGGCAAAGTCAACTTCAAGTACACCGGTAAATATCAGGGCTATAACATCAAAAACGGCAAAGTCATCAGCAAAGCCTGAGCAAGTATAGTCCTTCTCGGACGGAGACCCCGGAGGGTTCACACCTTCGGGGTCTCTTCTGTTTTACAGCATTTTTGCGCGATTTGTTCGCAAGAAATGGTAGACCGTACATCGCTCGGTGTGTTAAACTTCTAAAGACAAAACCGTTTCCAAACAAGGAGGAAATACTATGAAAAAGCTTCGTAAAGTCATGGCGGTACTGCTGACTACATTACTGTTCATGACCATGACCAGTGTGGCTCACCTCGGGTATGCCGTTGACCAGAGCACGGTCGACAAACTGTTCTCGGTCTTCGATGACGGTTCCAACCCGATGTATTCGAACCCGCCGACCGGCAAGAGCCTCACACTGAAAAACTTCGCGCAACTGGCTCAGTACGCCGGCCTTGGTTACAACCACGGCATGAAGGGCCCGATCATCATCACCGAGGGCACGCTGAAGGTCGATGGCAAGTCCTGTGACATTTACCTCGTCACGCTGACCGGCCTCGAGATTCCGACCCTGATCCCTCAGACCACGGACGTCGTCACTGTCGGCCAGGCAGGCCTCGAGCTGTCCAACGACTTTGAACGCAATGTTCGTCGTGTCATGAAAGCGGAGATCCCGAAGGGCGCCAACGTCGTTCTCGCCGGCCACAGCCTCGGCGGCATGGTCGCACAGCAGGTCGCTGCGGACAAGACCATGCAGAAGCGCTATAACATCCTGAACATCGTGGCTTACGGCTCTCCCGTTATGTTCAACGGCCAGATCGAAGGCACCCTGAAGCGTATGGGCGATGTGAACGACCCCGTCCCTTACCTCAGCGCAGAGACCTTCAAGGACTTCGAAGTCCAGGACGGCACCCTGCAGAAGGAAGACAGCGGTCTCGGCCTCGACATCACATTCGCCGCGCACCGCAACAGTTATTTCCACGAGGAGACCTGGGGCAAGTATGATGTCCTCGGCTTCAAGGGTGGCAACGCGACCATCAAACTGAAACTGAAAACGCAAAAGTTCTATGAGTCTCAGTATATGTTCATCGATCAGCTGATCGGCAACTTCGCATAAAGCAAATAAGTGGAATGATATGAAATGAGAAGGAGTCGATCGCGCATGTCCAGAGCACTGAAAGCACTTCCGCTTTATCTTGCTTTCTTACTGATCATCGTTTTCCTGTTCACCTTAAAAACGAATTACTTCGTCGACGAACTCTGGTCTTACGGCCTTGCCAACAACAATGACAGCCACATCATGCTGGTCGAAAGCGGGAAGACCTACGAAAACCCGGAAGAACCGTTCCTGAACTGGATGACGGTCCAGCACGGCCAGCGGTTCGACTATGCCAAAGTGTGGCGGAACCAGGCGAATGACAACCATCCGATCCTGTTTTACACCATCCTGCATACCATCTGTTCCTTTTTCCCGGGACAGTTCTCCAAATGGTTCGGTGCCGCCATCAACCTGGTGTTTGCCATGGGCCTCCTGTTCTATCTGCGCAAGCTCATCTACCTTCTGACCCGCAACCGGAAGATGCAGCTGATCCTTTCCGTCAGCTTCATCCTCATGTACGGTGTGGTCAACGCCATGGTGTTCATCCGCATGTATGTCATGGCGATGTGCTGGTCCGTTATGCTGTCATACTTTGCCTTGCGGCTGATCGACAAGATCATGGGCTATCCCTCGCCGGAAGATGTTTCCGACCATCCGCTCTGGTACCATCTGTTCCGGCTCTTCGGCGTCAGCATCTTTGCCGCACTGACGCAGTTCTATTGCATCATCTACGTCGTCGCTCTGACGCTGGGAATGATGATCTATCTGTTCCTTCACAGGCAATGGAAACCGGCTCTGGTCATCCTCGGCACAGAGGCTGCGGCAGGTCTGATGTCTCTGGCCATTTTCCCGAGTATGATCGAGATGGCATTCTCGAAAGACAGGGGAGAACAGTCTGTCACCAACCTGCAGGAGTCGACCGGAGACCTTCACAACCTCCATCTGTTCCTGAAGTTCATCAATGACGAGATGTTCGGCGGCCTGCTGGCCCTTTGTATCGGTATTGTGCTGGTGCCGCTCATCGTCTACTTTTTCGACCGGAAGTCCAAAGGCGCTCTGACCGTTTCCTGGCGCTATTACATCGTGCTCAGTGTCCCGGTCACGCTGTACCTGCTGTTGGTCGGCATCACATCGCCCATGCAGATGAACCGGTACATGTATATGCTGTACCCGATCGTCTACGTGATGGTGTTCGGCCTGATGACCACGCTCCTGGCGTATGTATTCCGGGATAAAAAGAAGGTCGTGCCGATGGTCGTCGGAGTTCTGCTCAGCGTCTGTCTGGTGTGCAGCTATGTGCTGAACAGCTCGACCCACTTTGAGTACCTGTACCGCGATTACCCGGCCAAACAGGCGGTCGCGCAGAAGTATAAGGACCTGAACGCCATCTGCATCTACACGTACCATTTCCAGAGAATGGCTGTCTATGAGGAGGCGAAGAACTACAAGTCCATCACGTTCCTCAAGTCCAGCGAGATCTACAAGCTGAAGGACCTCGAGATCATGAACGACGACAAGCTGATCCTGATGGCCTTGTGGGAGCAGCCCGGAGACGACTTTATGGCGACGATCTCCCACTACGACCCGAACATCAACAAGGGTAAAGAGCTCTTCGACAGCTACGAAGTCTGCCATACATACCTGTTGTACTAAAAGAAAAGCAGCTCCTGACGGGGCTGCTTTTTTGATGTTCTTATGCACTGCTGTTTACTTGTAAAACTCCCGTTCCAGTGCTTCGATGTCCTTGCGCTCGAGCGGAAGGGGAAGCTCTTCGGGGGAGTGGATGTTCTCGGACTTGAAGAGGAGCATCATCTCGTTGGTGAGGGAGTAGGCGTCCGGCTGGAGCGTCATCTCATTGGGTGTCAGCCAGACTCCGGTACGAAGTTCATTTTCGTCAAGATGGATGACCGGGTCTCCTTTGTCGTCCAGTTCGTCGCTGTCCGCTTCACAGTAGAAACCCATAAGAAGGTCGTCGACGACGCCCCAGGGCTGGGACTTGTAGTACCGGATGTTCTTTACTTTGAGGCCAGTCTCTTCCATGACTTCACGTTGGACGCATTCTTCCAGTGTCTCGCCGATCTCCGTAAAGCCGGCAACCAGAGCATAGTAGGGGAAGGCGTGACCCGTTTTCGGAGAGTACTTGGTCAGGAGGATCTTGTGCTTGTCTTCCTGCTTGTTATATTGAGTGACCGCTACGATGACCGCCGGAAGGATGCGCGGGTAAATGGTCCGGTGGCATTCCGGGCAGACGAGCGCACGCTCTCTGGGGCTGTGGACGGTGACTGTTCCGCAGCGTCCGCAATACTTGTTATCGACATACCAGTTGTTCAGCTGAAGCGCCGTCATCAGGAGGAACACCTGGTTCTTCTCGAGAATGACCCGTTGACGAATGTCCCGGATGCTGTCAAACAGGAACCCTTCCATTACTTTTCGATTCATGGCTTTGTTGACGACGACCAGTGCATCGCCATAGTCGATGCCGGGCTCATTATGAGCACGTTCCAGGACCGAAAGCTTTGCGCGATACACGTCTACGCCGTCATACGTGAACAGGAAACGGACATTCGTATCCTCCGGGATTTCGCCGTAGGTGGGGAGGAAGTGCAGATCGCCCACCGGGGTATGGCTCTCAGCCAGAGCAAAGTTGACGGGGCGCTCTTCTGGCTCCAGAGAGGCGTTCTGAGCGGCTTTCTCGTCATAACGAAGCAGGACATCCTTGCCGTTGAAACAGACGACAGGGCTGTCCGGAGACGGTTCTTTGCCCGGTTCGAAGTGGTTATTCAGGAAATGGGGAGCAATGTCCTGGATCATAGGGGTCCTCCATGGATTTTTTAAAGTCAGTGAGTAAATGCTATATAAAATATATCACTTTTTCATTGTATTCGAAACGCTGAAATTGTATACTGTTAATTGTAATATTCTGTTCCTCCGGGAACTTACAAACACACGAAGGAGACATACGTTATGACCAGAACCAAGACCAGCAAAGTCATTGCTACCGTCCTTGCCATGCTCATGGCATTCACGTTCTTCTGCTTTACTGTCGTCAACACCGTCAGAGCGGAAGACAATGACGACCCGTCCAGCAGCTCCAGCTCCAGCTCGAGCACGTCCAGTACGTCCAGCACATCCAGCTCGACTTCCAGCACGACGGAAGATGAGAAAACGGCACCCACTCCTGACATTGCGACCACCACTTACACTTATGGTGCTCCCGACATCAATGTCACCATCGACTTTGGCAATGCCACTCCGAAACTGGACTACAACAAAACGACTGACGTCGACTTCATGAAGACCTTTGCGGAAAACATCAAAATCTACTCCGACAAAGAACTCACCAAGCAGGTCAACTACACCGGCGCCAAGTACAGCAACCTTCAGTTTAAAAACAACAAGGTCACCTTCACAGTCCCGCTGAACAAGTCGAACCTGTCCGCAAACACCACGTTCTATCTGTTCCTTGGTAAGGCGCTCAACGAGACGACTGAAGTCGAAGGCGCAGACTCTTACTTCGAGTTCAAGACCAACGCTACGACCACCAGCACTCGTTCCACCACCAGAACCACCTATCGTACGATCACTACCAGAACAACCGTCAGAGCCAAGTCTGCCAACACCGGCGACTCCACGAACCTTCCGGTCTGGATCGGCCTTGCTGTGGTTGCAGGTCTGATGCTTGGTGCTGTTTACTTCACGAAAGAGAAGGAATAAGCGTAAGCTCACAGCATACGTTCCAATCGATCACGAAAGCCTGAGTCAAATCGACTCAGGCTTTTTCTTTGCCTTTTTCTTTTCCATTCTGATCTTTTGCTTAAATGACTTTACAGAACATCTTTAATATTTTAAACTAAAAAGGAACTGATATGTAAAGGAGCTTTTGCTCATGCAAAAACTGAAATTCCATAACGATAAAGGCGATACCGAGGCTTTCGAGAAAGTCACTTCGGAAGAGCCCAAAGAGTGGACCGCAGTCGAGTTCCACAAAGGCGCACAGGAATACGTCCAGGAGAACGGCGAGTTCGAATACGAAGAGCCACAGCCCAAAGAGGAAGTGGACTGGAGTGCCCGCGAAGCAGAGATCGAAGAAGCCATCAACGACGACTTCGACCGTACTTACGCGGACTACGACCGGGACCTTCCGTTCTATAAGCGCTGGTGGTTCTGGCTGATCGCCGCACTGGTCCTGGCAGCCGTCATCATTGCCATTCTGTTCAAGACCGGGCACATGCCGGGACAGTTCCTCGACACACCCGGGGAAGGTACGACCGCTGTCACAGAGATCAAACTGGAAGGCCCACAGGTGGAAGCCATCGACTTCACGCTGCCGGAAGGCGCGGAAGTGAAGCAGGGCGACGTCGGCTGGGGTGTTTACCAGTACGACGCAGTCGTTCGCAGCTATAACGGCATTGCCTCCAACAGCCTCGGCACCTGGTACATCAAAGACGGTCTCGTGGACTTCAAGTACACCGGGTATGTCATCGTCAATGGCAATACCTATAAGGTCAACGAAGGTAAAGTCGAGATCGCTACTCCTGTTGCGACCAGCAACAACGCTCAGGCCACTACTGCAGCCGGCAGCGATAACGGTACGGTGACCGGTAGGACCGCTACCTCACAGGCACAGCAGCCCCAGGGACAGGAGTTCTCCGACGGCACAGAAGCCCAGCAGGATGCAATGGCCAGCGCCGTCGACTACATCAACCAGATGGCGTTCTCCAGAGACTGGCTCATCGCGCAGCTCGTCGCTGACGGTGTCGACACCAACGACGCCGCCTGGGCCGCAGACCACTGTGGCGCAGACTGGAACGAACAGGCCTACAAGAAGGCTCAGGAGTACCTGAAACTCACTTCTTTCAACCACTCGGACATGGTCGACCAGCTTGTCTTTGAAGGCTTCACGAACGACCAGGCCGAGTACGGAGCTACCAAAGCGGGTCTTTGATACGCATTTCAATTTCATAACTAACAAAAAAGGGAAACCAGCGTAAGCTGATTTCCCTTTTCTTATTGAATGCTTATTTACCGAGCTGCATGTCGTTGTTACCGGAGTCGGAGGTGAACATTTCGAGCATGTTGATCGGGTCGTCGTAGTCAGCGAGCCAGCCTTCACGGGCAACGTCGAAGTTGCCGGACTTACGGTCGTTGAGGAAGGTCTGCCAGTCTTCGACGGAGATGTCCATCGTGATACCGATCTGGGCGAAGTCCTGCTGAAGGGCCTGTGCGACGCCTTCATGGCCTGTGCCTTCGTTGGTCAGGTAGTTGATGTGGATCGGGGTGTTGGCGGAGAGCTTGTTGTTCGCGTCGAACTCGAAGCCTGCTTCCTTCAGAAGGTCGATGGCACCCTGAACGTTGACGTCAACACCATAATAACCCTTGGACGCCTGGTCCGGATAGGTGTAGTTCGCGTCGTTCTCTTTGAACTTGCCGCCGTTGCTGTCGCTCATGCCGGTGGGGATGAAGGACGTAGCGGGTTCCTGCTGGGTCTGGCCGATGGTGTCGATGATGTACTGACGGTTGACAAGGAGAGCCAGAGCGCGTCTCATCTTGTTGGCCTGCTCAGGAGTCTTGCCCTTGAACATTTCGGACTTGACGTTGAAGCCGACATAGTACGTACCGAGGTTGTCGATGACGTGGAAGTCGGGCCAGCTCTTGAGGGTCGGGATCTCGCCGTTCGGGACGGTGTCCGCATAGTCGAGGTTGCCGGCCTTGTAAGCCGCAAGGATGGCAGTGTCGTCCGCGCTCAGCATGAAGTGGAGCTCGTTGACGGAAACATTGGCTGCGTCATAGTAGTACGGGTTCTTGACGTAGACCATGGACTCGTTGTGTTTCCACTCTTTCAGCGTGTAAGCGCCGTTGGAGACGAAACCGGCCTCAGAAGTCCAGGCGCCGGGGTTAGTCTGCCAGTCAGCAGCTGCTTCGACGGAAGCTTTGTGGACGGGCATGTAAACCGGGAACGCGAGGAGGTTCATCATGTAGGGGCAGGGAGCGTTCAGCGTGAACTGGATCTGGTCATAGCCGTTGTTCTGGACCATGATCTCGCCGTTCTCGTCCTTCTTGAAGACGTCGAACAGGTAACCGTAGTCAGAAGCGGTGTTCGGGTCAGCAGCGCGCTTCCAGGAGTAGACGAAGTCTTCTGCGGTCAGCGGGTCGCCGTTGGACCATTTCTGCCAGGTCTTCAGGTTGATGGTGTACTGAGTGCCGTCCGCAGAGATCTGCGGCATGCCGTCTGCCAGAGCCGGAACGATGTTGTCGTTCGCGTCAGAGGTGTACAGGCCGACGAAGGAGTTGGACGCCAGGGCAGCGCCGTCAACGGAAGAGTTGAGGGCCGGGTCGAGGTGGTCCGGTTCAGACGCGAGGTTGATGCGCATGACATCGACAGGCTGTCCGTTCTTCTTTGCATACATGAAGTACTTCGTGCCGAAGAGGGTGGAGAAGTCGCCGCTGAATTCGGGCTTCTCAAGGTACAGGTCATTGTAGTAGTAGATCGGGATGACCGCACCGGTCTCCATCAGCATGTCTTCTGCCTGATGCATCTTGGCTTCACGGGCCGCAAGGTCCGTTTCCTGGTAGATGTCCTTGATGAGGGAGTCATAAGCGGTCCAGTCCGGCGTGTAGTTGCCGCCTTCGTCGGTGTCTTTCTTGGCAGCACCGCAGCCGGCGAGAACTGTGACCATCATGGCGATCGCCATCAGAAGGGCAAACCATTTTCTGGTTCTCATTGTGTTTTCCTCCTTTTTCTTTTCTCAAAGAAATTTGAATCCTATATTGTCAGCTGGAACCTTCGCGACGGGTCATTTGTTCCAGCAAGCAACCATATGTCCGTTTCCTCTGTCTGTGAGGTGGGGGACTTCCTGTGCGCACTGCTCGGTCGCGTAGCGGCAGCGGGTCCGGAACGGACAGCCACTGGGCATGTTGAGCGGAGAAGGTACATCGCCTTCGAGAATGATGCGCTGGTTGGCCTTCGCCTTGATGGGGTCCGGCACGCACACAGCGGACAGCAGGGACAGGGTGTACGGGTGAATGGGGTTCTCGTTGAGCTCGTCCGCGTCGGCGATCTCCACGATGCGTCCCAGGTACATGACCGCGATGCGGTCCGAAATGTGGTGGACGACCAGCAGGTCGTGGGCGATGAACAGGTACGTGACTCCGAGCTTCTCCTGGAGTTCTTCGAACATGTTGATGACCTGTGCCTGGATGGAAACGTCCAGAGCGGAGACCGGCTCATCACAGACGATGAAGGACGGGTGCACCGCCAGAGCGCGGGCAATGCCGATGCGCTGTCTCTGACCACCGGAGAACTCGTGGGCATACCGGGTGGCGTGCTCCGCGTTCAGTCCGACCAGTTCCATGAGGTGCAGAACCTGTTCATGACGGTCTTCCTTGCTCTCATAGAGGTGATGGACGTCCAGCGGTTCGCCGATGATGTCCTCGACCGTCATACGGGGGTTCAGAGAAGAGTAGGGGTCCTGGAAGACCATCTGCATCTCTTTGCGAAGTGCGCCGATGCTCTTCTTCGTGACTTCTTCGCCCTTGAACTTGAAAGAACCTCCGGTGGGCTCATAGAGGTGCAGGAGCGTCCGTCCAACGGTGGTCTTACCGCAGCCGGACTCACCGACGAGGCCCAGGGTCTCACCGGGTCTGATGTTGAACGAAACACCGTCGACCGCCTTCAGGGGCGTCGTCTGGAAGAACCCGGTCTTCACGGGGAAGTGCATCTGGAGGTCTTTGACTTCTACAAGGTACTCATAGTCAGCCATGTCACGAGACCTCCTTTCCGTGTTCTTTCTCGTATTCTTTCTTGAGGTTCATCCAGCAGGCGGCGAAGTGGCCGTCCGGCATCATGAGCTCTTCGGGGACCTCTTCGAGGCAGATCTTCAGAGCATTCTCACAGCGGGGACAGAACGCGCAGCCCTTCGGCATGTTCAGAAGGTTGATGGGCGTACCGGCGATGGGTACGAGCTTCTCCTTCATGTTGTCCGTGTTCGGGATGGACTTCAGAAGGCCCTTTGTGTACTCGTGGGCGGGGCGATAGAAGATGTCTTCCGCCGTACCGCGTTCACAGACACGGCCGCCGTACATGACGATGATCTCATCGCACATGGAGGCGATGACGCCGAGGTCATGGGTGACCAGGATGATGGCCATGCCGAGCTCTTTCTGCAGGTCCTTCATGAGTTCGAGGATCTGCGCCTGGATGGTAACGTCCAGTGCCGTCGTGGGCTCGTCCGCGATGAGGATATCCGGCTCACAGGCGAGGGCCATGGCGATCATGACTCTCTGCCGCATACCGCCGGAAAGTTCGAAGGGGTACTGTTTGAGACGTTTTTCGGGTTCGTTGACACCGACCATCTCGAGGAGCTGTTTGGACCGTTCATTGGCCTGCTGTGTGGTTTTATACTTCGTATGGAGTTTCAGAGCCTCGTTCATCTGATAACCGACCGTGAAGACCGGGTTCAGAGAGGTCATGGGGTCCTGGAAGATGATGGAGCACTTGTTGCCACGGAAGGCGTCCATCTCTTTCTGTGAGTACTCCAGAAGGCTCTTGCCTTTGAATTTGATGTCGCCGTCGACGATGCGGCCGTTCTGGTCGAGGATCTGCAGGATGCTGTACGCCGTGACCGACTTGCCGGAGCCGGATTCACCGACAACACCGAGGATCTTGCCGGCATCCAGGTTGAAGGAGACGCCGTTGACGGCGCGGACTTCACCGGAGTCGGTAATGAAGCTCGTGTGCAAGTTCTGGACCGAGAGGACCGGATGGTCGCTCGACGCCCGATGGGGCTTGACGGTGGCGACACGGACATTGATCTTCTTGATTTGCTTTTCAGACAACGTGTATCGCCTCCTTATTTCTTGAGTTTCGGGTCAAACGCGTCGCGCAGTGCATCGCCGATCAGGTTGAAAGCGAGGACGATCAGGATGATCATGAACGCCGGGAAGACCAGCTTCCAGGGGTAGGACTGCATACCGGAACGGGCGGCGTTGGCCAGAGAACCGAGGGACGGCATGGGCAGAGCGACACCGAGGCCGATGAACGACAGGTAGGACTCGGTGAAGATGGCCGCCGGGATCTCCTGCGCAGTCGTGATGATGATGACACTGACGATGTTCGGGATGATGTGTTTCTGAATGATCCGTCGGGCGGAAGCGCCAATGGACTTTGCCGCGAGGACGTATTCATTCTCTTTGATGGTCAGGATCTGCCCTCGCACCAGACGGGCCATGCCGACCCAGTACAGAAGGCCAAATACAATGAACATGGATACCATGTTCGTACCCAGGTTCGCAAACAATGGTATTTGCGAGAAGTCCAGGGACTCCTTGAAGACGACCGCCAGAAGGATGATGATCAGGAGGTCGGGGAGGGAGTAGATGATGTCGACGATACGCATCATGACAAGGTCCACACGGCCGCCGGCATAACCGGAGATGGCGCCATACAGGACACCAATGATGAGGACCATCAGAGATGCAAAAACACCAACGAGGAACGACACGCGGGTGCCGTAGACCACACGAATGAAGTAGTCACGGGACAGTTCGTCCGTACCCATGATGTGCGGGAAGACAGAGCCGCCCTGGTCGATGTACGCCTGCTCGAGTGCAGAGTACTGGAAGGGTGCCAGGTTCGCGGCGGCAGGGTCTCTGACGCCGTTGACGGTGATCATTTCCTCATAGCCATAGGGAACGAAGAGCGGAGCGAGGATCATCATCAGGATGACCAGAAGCAGGATGATCATACTCATAACGGCCAGCGGGTTTTTCATGAGGCGGCGCATACCGTCCCGGAAGAACGTGGTGGACTCGGCCATGACGTCCTGCTGACGCTTTTCAGCGTCGGTCGCTTTTTCAAACTTTTTCGGGTCCAGCTGTAGAGAGAGGAGCCGTTTTCTGGGGGTGGGAATATCGAAATTCTTCGCCATTGATCGCCTCTCCTTTCTCAGTCCAGCTTGATCCGCGGGTCGACCAGCTTGTAGAGGATGTCACTCACCAGGTTCATGAGGATCATGATGAAGGCGAGGAAAATGGTCGTACCCATGATCATGGTGTAATCACGGTTCGTAATACTGTCGACGAACTTGGAGCCTAGGCCGCCGATGGTGAAGATCTTTTCGATAACCAGTGAGCCGGTCAGGATGGACGCGGTCAGAGGACCGACGTAGGTGATGACCGGAATGAGGCTGTTGCGCAGCGCGTGTACGAAAATGACCTTCCAGTGGGCAACGCCCTTCGCCCGTGCCGTGCGGATGTAGTCCTGTCCGAGGACGTCCAGCATACTCGTCTTCGTCAGACGGGTGATGTACGCCATGGGGGACAGTGACAGCGCCAGAACGGGCAGCACGTAGCTTGGGTTATTGGTACTCCAGACTGGCACCCACTCGAGCTGGATGCAGAAGATCAGCAACAAGAAAGACGCCATGACGAAACTGGGCATGGCGGTGAAGAGTGTCACGAAGAAGATGATGACACGGTCCGGCCATTTGTTTCGGTTCAGAGCCGCGATGGCACCGAGGATGATGCCGAAGATGAGCGCGACCAGAATGGCCATGAGGCCGATCTTCGCCGAAACCTTGAAGGACTCTCCGATGGTGGTGGCGATGTCGCGCCCCGTCTTCAGAGATACACCAAAGTCTCCGTGGAGTATGTTTTTGAGATAGTTGAAGAACTGCTCTCCGACCGGCTTGTCGAGGCCGTAGCGTTCATTCAACACAGCCATGACCGCTGCTGACTTCGCTTTTTCTCCGTTGAAGGGTCCGCCGGGGATCGCGTTCATCGTAAAGAACGTGATGAAGCAGACGAGGAACAGGGAAACGAGCGCCAGAGCGACACGCTTGACGATATACTTAGCCAAAAGTGTAACCCTCCCATTTTTCACAAAATCACTTATGCTATTACATTATATTCTTTATAAATTAGACAATCAATCCTTGACATTTGATGCAAAAAGGGGTAGCAGTGGCGATATACCGCGCTTTTTCTTGTATTTCACGGAAAAGTGTGTTTATAATTATTGTGAAGTAATTTGTACTTTTGTATAAGTCATTTTATGTTAGCTAGAAGGAGAGTTACCTATGGCAAAAAGAAAAATCGAGATCCAGGAACCCGAAGTCGAAGTCGTCGGTGTCATCGACCTTGACGAAAACGAGAAGAAGCCGATCTGGTATCGGACCGGTATCTGGTGCACGGTCGCTGCCATTGGTGGCGTAGCTGCCGCCGCTCTTTATGAGATCTACAAGTCCAGCAAAGAGAGTCCGGCTCCCGCCGTCGACATGTTCAAAGGCCCCGCACAGCCCATCGTCCCGCACATCGAGCCCGAAAAGGTCGAAGTCGAGGCCGAGCCGGTCGTGAAAGAGGTCGTCAAGGAAGAGCCGAAGAAAGAGGAGCCCAAGAAGGAAGCTGCTCCCGCGAAGAAGGCTCCTGCCAAGAAGGCAGCACCCGCTACGGATGCCAAGTTCGTCGGCAACTCTGACTCCCTTGTCTACCATACGGCAGACTGCCGTTACGGCAAACGCATTTCGGAGCAGAACAAGGTCTTCCTGAAGACCAAGGCTGCTGCCACCAAAGGTGGTTACAAACCCTGCAGCTACTGCAACCCGTAAATCGCCACCGCAAAACCCTTTAGAAAGAAGTTATGTAAATGAAAGCGAATGTTATGAAACGTCTTTTCGCCGTACTGCTTGCGGTCGGGATGATGGTCTCCTGTTTCGCCATGGCTTCGGCCCTGGAACTGAATGACCTCATTCCGCACGGCAGCAACCCGCCGGCCACCCAGCCGGAGGAACCGACGACGGCGAACAGCAACAATGGAACGGTGGGCGATGCCATCAAAGACATCTTCATCCCGTCCGCTCCGGACCAGGTCGTCGAAGCATTCGGCATTGCCGATGAAAAGTATGCCGAGGACCACAAGTTCTGCTTCGCAGTCAACACGAGCCAGAACATCGTCATTGCATACCAGCAGGACGAGGAAGGCGTCTTCTCGAAGCCCGTCAAAGCGTTCATCTGCTCCTGCGGCAAGGCGGACAGCCCCACCAAGAAGGGCATCTTCCGCACCTCTGACAAGTACAGATGGCGCGCTCTGAACGGTGGCGTCTACGGCCAGTTCGCAACGCGCATCACCGGACATTATCTGTTCCATTCCGTTCCGTACGAGAAGCAGGACCCCTCCACGCTGGAGACCGCCGAGTACAACAAACTCGGTCAGAACGCCTCCGCCGGCTGTGTTCGACTCGCGGCACACGATGCCAAATGGATCCAGAACCGCTGCCCGGAAGGCACCATCGTTTACATCTATGATGGTTCCGACGTCCGCGAGCCCCTTGCTCGTCCGACCGCTGTCAAGCTGAATCCGAACGACAAGCGTTCCTGCTGGGATCCCACGGACCCGAGCAAAAACAACCCCTGGAAAGCATAAGCAACATAGTTTGAAACGAACTCCCCGCAAAGACAACAAATCGCCAAAATACAATACGGATAGAAATGGAAAAAGCAGCCTCGGGGGAGACTGCTTTTTTCCATGTTTGTGTGTGTTTGTAATTAGAAATGAGCATTTCGAGTTAGGTCAGAAACGAAACGCACAAATCTAGGGTTACCAATTAAGTAGAGCAAAAGCCTGGGTTTTTGCGGTGGTTGTTCAATTAAAGCTTTGCGTTGTTGGCTCCATATGCTGCCTGAGCATCGGTGAAAAGGTAATTATCTTTCAGTTCTGTTTTCAATGCAGCTCTCGAAATAGATTTTCCTTCTTCTTTATTATCATCAACGATGGACTGTGCAGCAATGAGGGCTGATTTATTCCAGAATTCAGAGTCTGCAGGATAGTCATTATCAATGATTGCCATGGCAGAAGCTATTTCAGCATCTGTAAACTCGTAATCTTTCAGAACTGCTTCGATCAGATTTCTCGAGAAGCCGGTAGGAGATTCAGCGTCATCATCCGACAAAACCAATTCAGTAGCTACATTTTGTGCCTGGAGCTTCCAAAGATCGCTGCCTTTTTCTTTCTCAACCTGAGCAATCGCATAAGCTACTTCCGAATCTGTGAACAGTTCGTCTTCTGCGAGAGTCTTCGTCAGAACTTTTTTAGAAATACCGAATTTCAGATATTCATCAGCAACTTTTTTTGCCTGTTCGTTATAATTGAAGCCGGCATTGTCAGCGCCGTACGTAGCTTCCGCCTCCGTAAGACCGATATCTTCTGCCTGCAGCACCTGGATGAGGAGCTTGCGGGAGATGGGGTATTCTGCCTCGGTCTCTTTGACGAGATCGATGACGATCGGTTTCCAGTCCACTTTTGTGGCGGAACCGGACTTGACGTCATACCAGTCGCCGTTATACCGATAAGGATTGAAAGGTTCTTCTTCCTTCTCAGGATCTTCTTCCTTCTCAGGAATTGCTTTGAAGTTTGCGTCGAAACGGACCTTACCATCTTTAATGTACCAGGTGCCGTTCTTGTTGGAAGCGATGCCGGTGAAGGAGAAGTCGACTTTCGAGTCTTTGACCTTCCACCAGCCCATGCTGTTCTGGAAGACACCGTTCTCATTAAAGAGAACTTTACCATCGGTAGTCTTCCACCAGCCGAACGAATTCTGGTATATCTGGTTGGCTTTGAAGTTCACTTTTCCGGTCTCGACACGCCACCAGCCATAATCGTTCTGGTAGATGCCGGTCGCCTTGAAGTTTACCTTTCCGTTCTCGACGCGCCACCAGCCAAGCTTGTTGGATGCCACACCTGTATAGTTGACCTGGTTTCCTTTTGCATTGACGGTGACCCAGTTTTTGCCGGACTGTACGACGGTGAGTCCTTTACAGCTTTTGACAGTGGGGAGGGAGGCTGCCGAAGAACGGACGACATAGGGGCTCGAGATCACGATCCCCATTGTGATGACGGCTACCAGGAGCCAGACCAGTGTATTACGCACGGTCTTCCAGTTCGATGTCATAAGCAGCACACCCCTCTCTGATTTAAGTTTCTGTGTTTGTGCTCGTCCATATTATCATGAAGGTATACACTTGCAAATGCTAAAAAAGGGACACTTCAAAGAAAATTTTACGGTCCGATAAAACGGATTATCGAATTTTAGGATTATTCTTCTGTCCGATTTATCGTTACAAAAATATGTTGATTTTTGGCGATATATTGCGCACAATTTATACGACAAAATTAAACCAGAAAGATATGATGCAATGCTATATTTTCCCATAACTACGTTGTTTTTGCGGTTCACAAATTCGAAATATCTTCCGGGCGGAATGCCCGAAAAATGTTTTTTTGAATTTCTTCAAAATGCCTATTGCGTATTTTTTATGTTTCGTTTACTATAGAGGTGCTTAATCGCGGTTGTGCGAACACGTTCAGGTCAAACCTACGGGGGTAGGTCGCGCAGCCAGATACAGAAATCAGAAGACAAAAACGTCAAAAGGAGTGTAATCACAATGACAAAGGTCACACAGAAAATCTGGGCAGTCATCCTTGCAGCCCTCATGATGGTCACCGTATTCGGCGCTCTCGTCATGACCACCTCTTCCACCACTGCAAAGGCAGCGACCCCGATCGAAGAGACGCTCGTCGTCAAACAGGCAAAAGATAAGAATTGGTACACCTTTAAAAAGGGTAGTAACAAGATCTACACCAAGTACACCGGCATTGCCAAGAACGGCCTTGGCTGGTGGAGAGTCGTTAAAGGTAAAGTCAACTTTAATGCTACCGGCGTCTTCAGCAACAGCTATGGCAACTGGTGGGTCGAGACCGGCAAGGTCAACTTCGACAAGAACGATACCGTCACTTACAACAAACAGACCTGGGTCATCCGTGACGGCAAAGCTACCCTCGAAAAGAACTATAAGTACAAACAGTATGATTGCAACGCTCTGACCGTTAAGCAGGCTCCCGATGGAAACTGGTATGCATTCGACGGCAACCAGATCGCATGGGACTACACCGGCATCGCTCCCAACGGCAACGGCTGGTGGAGAATCGTCCGCGGTCGCCTCGACTGGAACGCTACCGGCGTCTTCAGCAACAACAATGGTCAGTACTATGTTGAAAAAGGTAAAGTCAACTTCGCGAAGTATGGCGTCGTCAACTACAACGGCAAGGTCTACACCATCGCCGGCGGTGCGGTCGTCACTTCCAACGACAGCGGCTACACCACCAACTATGACTCCAGCAAGCTGACCGTCAAAGGCAGCGGCCAGAACTGGTATGCTTACGATCAGAAGGGCAATGTCGCCTCTAACTACACCGGCTTCGCCTCCAACGCCAACGGCACCTGGAGAATCGTCAACGGTAAGGTCGACTTCAACGCCAATGGCGTCTTCCCCGGGGACAAGGGTCTCTACAAAGTCACCAACGGTAAGGTCGACTTCGGTTACACCGGTCCCTTCGCTACGGAAGCTGGCGCTGTTTACACCATCGTGAACGGTCTCGTTCAGGGCTGAGTAATTTCTTAACCACAAACATTAAACACACAATTGATATAGAATCCCATTCCCGCAAAAGTACTCCTTTTGCGGGAGTGGTTTATCACCACAAACACACAAACAAGAGTTAGAACGGAGTCATTCATGAGAAATCACTCGAATCCGGCAGTCCGTATGAACTGGTCCGCAGTCCTGGTGTCGGTGCTGCTGGGTATCCTGCTGTTCTTTGGTGTCTTTATCTTTAGTAATACATCGCCTGCCGATGCGAAGGGATACCAGAAAGTCAGTTCCTGCTACGGCCTCACTGTCAAACAGGTGGGGAAGAGCTGGGTCACCGTCAAAAAGTCCAATGGAGCCCGCGTCAACTATACCGGTGTTGCCGAAAACAGCAACGGCTGGTGGAGAGTCGTCGGGGGAGTCGTCGATTTCAGCTACACCGGTGTGGCTGACAATGACTTTGGCTGGTGGCGCATCGTGAACGGCAAGGTCGATTTCGACGCAGACGGCGTCTTCCAGAACCAGCACGGCTGGTGGAAAGTACAGAATGGTAAAGTAGATTTCGGATATAACGGGTTCGCCGACAATGAAAACGGCACCTGGAAGATCCGTAACGGGAAAGTCGAATTCACTTATGGCGGCCTCTTTATGACAGACGACGGTGTCTGGCATTACATCGAGAGAGGCAGAGTCCGCACCGACTATGAGGGGATCATCGCCAACAACTACGGCGCATGGTACGTCAAAGACGGTGTCGTGCAGTTCGAGTTCACCGGTACTTACCAGGGTTATGCCATCGAGGCCGGAAAGGTGACGGGGCAGACCGCCTGACATTGACATCAAATTGTAATATTTTGTTACGAAAGAGCAGTTTTAAGCCGACACATGTTCGGCTTAAAACTGCTCTTTTTGTTGTACCCATGCGGTTCCACCACCGTATCTAGTGGGTTCACAATTTATATTTTAATTGTTATAATTATTATTAATAATAGGGTTATGGTCCATTTTCCATGTTGCGGACCTTTGAAAATCGAAAGGAAAAACAATTGGCAGTAAATACTCAAATCACTGAACGCAAAAAGAACACAAAATTGGTCACTGTGTTCGCCGTTCTCCTGATCATCCTGGCGCTCGCGCTCGGGATGTTTGCCATGCCCGCAACCAGGACAGAGGCTGCTTCTCTCAAGAAAGTCACCTCCTGCAACGGGCTGGAAGTAAAACTGTACGATTCCAAAAACAACATCTGGTGGACCTACCAGGGAAACAAACGGGTGAACTATACCGGCATCGCCTGGAACGACTACGGCTGGTGGCGTACTGTGAACGGTAAAGTCGACTTCGGCTATACCGGCATCGCACAGAACGACAACGGCTGGTATCGTTGCGTGGGTGGGCAGGTCCGTTTCGACAACACCGGCGTCTACAAGAACGAGTATGGCTGGTGGTACTGCCTTTACGGCCGGGTCGACTTCGACTACACCGGCATGAAGAGCAACGAGTACGGCAGCTGGCGGATCGAACACGGCAAGGTCAACTTCGCGTTCAACGGTCTGGCCGCCGACGAGACCGGCAAATGGTATTACTTCAAAGACGGCAAGGTCGACTTCTCCAGGACCGGACTCGTCAAAAACGAGTTTGGCACCTGGTATGTGAAGAACGGTACCATCGACTTCAGCTTCAACGGTACGTACAAGGGCTACACCATCAAGGAAAGCAGAGTGACTGCATCGCCCAAGAACGGCATCGCCATTGAAGACACGACCGCCGGCAAGCAGAGCTCTTCGACCACGACGAAAGCATCTTCGAGTGGTCTGACGGCTCAGCAGAAGAAGAACCTCGCCAATAACGACATCATCACCGACCAGAACGGCAACGTCGTCATCGAAGCCAGAGGCATCGTCGTCGACATCTCCAAGTGGAACGGCGACATCAATTTCGGGACCATGAAGTCCTCCGGCGTCAAAGGCGTCATGATGAGAGCCGCTTATTCCACTTCGAAAGACACGAAGTTCGACTACAACTCCCAGCAATGCGAAGTCTACGGCATCGACTACGGTGTCTACCAGTTCGCAACGTTCCATTACAACACCACGAAGGAAGCTGCCATGACCAAGGCAAAGACACAGGCCGACTACCTCGTCAGCATCCTGAAGGGCAAGAAGATCACAGGCTATGTCTGCCTCGACCTCGAGCTCGAAAGCAACTACAAGCTCAACATGACGGCAGCAGAGCTCACCGACGTCGCCAATTACTACTGCGACCTCATCCAGAAGGCCGGTTACAAACCGATGGTCTACTGCTCCGTTTCCTGGCTGCAGAACAACCTGGTGGCGAGCAAGATCCACGCTCCGTTCTGGGTCGCGTACTACAACGACACCGGCAGCTATAATTTCCCTAATACCGGTTATGGAAAATATATGAATTCTATTGACGGCAAAATCACGATGTGGCAGTATACCGATAAGGGAAATGGCGCGAGGTATGGCGCCGAGTCCGAATACATCGACTTGAACCGCCTCTATCATTCGTTCACAGGAGCAACAAAATGACCTACTATTCTGTCAAAAAGAATACCGTCCTGATCACGGTGCTTGCAGCCTTCCTTGCATGCGCCCTGTTCCTGATGACGATTCAGACAGGCTCCGGCGTAGATGCGAAGGCGGAAAAGGGCCCTGCCGATGGAAAGCACACCGCGGAGATCACGCTGGTTTCCAAGGATAAAACGGACCTCAAGTTCATTTACCTGTCCGGCATCATCCTCAACACCGACGTCAAAGGCATCACCTACGACAAGACCAGCAACACGCTGACCTTCAAAAACGTGGAGCTCAGCAAGGACGCGACGCATTACTCGCTGACCATTACGAACATGGGCGAGGACTTCAAGCTGAATGTCGTCGGCCACAACTCGCTTGACTATCTGTCGCTCGAGTCTCTCGGCTATGACACCGGCTGCACCATCACCGGTCCCGGCACCCTGGACATCGGTTACCTCGACATCTCCAACGACGGTTCCAAAATGAACGTCACCATCGACAATACCGTCACCTTCAATGCGGACTCTGCCAAGATGGGTTATGAGACCCTTCCGGCCGTCAAAGTCAGCTCCAAAGTCCCGCTGACCGAGATCGAGTCCATCCTCAAAGTACTTGGAAAGACCAACGATCAGCTGGTCTTTGAAGAAACTCCGGCCATCTCCGCCTATGCTTATGAGACCACCATCTCGAAGCTTTCGGTCACTCCCACCAGAGTGGTCAAACAGGGCGCTGACGGTAAATGGGGTTATTATGTCAACGACAAACTGGATACCACCTACAACGGTCTTGCCGGCAACCAGTTCGGCACCTGGAAGATCACGAACGGTCTCGTCGATTTCCTGTATCAGGGTCTCTGCGAAGCTCAGAACGGCACGTTCATGATCAAGAACGGACAGGTCGACCTCACGTTCAACGGTCTGGCACCGAACGACAAAGGCAAATGGTTCGTACAGAACGGAGAAGTCCAGTTCAACTATGTCGGTCCCGTGGTCCTCAATGGACAGAAGTTCACGGTAGATAAGGGGCAAGTGAAATGAGCGAAACCCAAAACGCTGCCTTTGAGGCAGCGTATAAAGTAGCGTATGAAGCCGCCATGGAAGCCGCACAGGCTGCCACCGGCGGCTATCCTTCGACTCCTCAGGTAGGAGAACAGGATACCCTGGAGCTCTCGTTCCAGAAAATCAAAAACGCACTGCGCAGATACTGGATCCTGATGCTGGCGTTCACGCTCGTGTTCGCCATCCTAGGTTTTCTGTATTCGCAGTTCCTGGTCACGCCGAAGTATCAGGCGTCGGTCAACATGATCGTCCAGACCAACAATGTAGAGACGGTGGACACCAGCGTCAGCAACGAATATGTCAACTCGGCCAAGAACCTTGCCAAGACCTATTCGCAGATCCTGAACAGCAGTAAGGTCCAGAACCAGGTCATCAACGAACTCGGCCTCGACATGTCGTCTTATGCATTGAAGAAACTCGCGATCGCAGAGCCGGTGACTGACTCGCAGATCGTTCGCGTGACCGTTACCACGGAAGATGCCGCTCTTTCCAAGTCCATCGCCGATGCTTATCTGCGTCTTGGCCCGGAAGCCCTCAACGACCTCGTCGAAGCCGGTAAATGTAACCCGGTCAGCGGAGTAGAGGTCAAGAAAGACGCCATCCGTCCCGGTATGAAACGTACCGTCGCTCTGATGGGTCTCGTCGGTCTGGCACTGTCCTTTGCGTTTGCGCTGTTCCGTGAGATGCAGAACCATTTCATCGTGTCCACTGACGATATCAAGGATCTCCTCGACCTTCCGGTCCTGGGTGTCATCCCGAATCTTGAAGTTGCCTGAGAGGAGGAACCGCGCTATGAGTGAAGCACAAAAAGAAGCGGTCGAACGTTCCGCTCAGCCAAACGACGAGATCGAGATCGATCTCGGAAAAGTCCTGGAAGCGGTCAAAAAGTTCTGGGCACTGTTACTGGCGACCACGCTGGTCTGCGGCGTCCTCGGTTTTGTCATCAGCAATTACGCGATGACGAAGCAGTATAGCGCCTCTGTCGACATGATCGTCAACACCAGTTCTGACGCGGACCTTGTCAGCAACGACCAGGTCAACTCCGCGAAGAACCTGGTCTCCACGTACAGTTTCATCATCACCGGAAGCAACGTCCTGACTCAGGTCGTTAAAAACCTCGGTCTTGATATGACCTATGAGGAACTGGCCAGACACATCTCCGTCGATGCCGTCACGGACACGCAGGTGTTCACGGTTTCGGCCACCACAGACGACCTGGAACTTTCCAAAAAGATCATCCGGGAGATCATCAAGATCGCCCCTGCCGAGATCGAAAAAGCGGTCGAAGCGGGTTCCTGCCGGATCGTTTCCGACCTTGACTTCAAGTACACTCCGGTGTCTCCGGATGTCGGGAAGTACACCGCAGTCGCGGCCTTCGCCGGGTTCCTTCTGGCCATGACTTATGCGCTGTACCGGGTCCTTTCCCAGACCTTCCTCGTCACCGAGAAAGATGTCCTGGAAGAACTGGAAGTTCCTGTCCTGGGAGTTATTCCATTATTTTAAATATTATGCTATAATGTCGGGTAAGGTGTACACAACACCTTGCCCGATTTCTATTTTTACGAACTATATTTGGTGGTTTTTCACGGTATGAAACAGTACTATCTGAAAGAGCGCGACGCGCTGGAACACTCCCGAAAAAACGCCGGGAGCAAGGCCCGTAACGACGTCGAGTCCATTCTCGATGCCATGGGCTTTGAGCCGGTCGATGTCGTCATCCCTTACGTCAAAGTGAAGACCGTCTTCGGTGCTGTGAAGACCACGTTCAGCAATTACCGATTCTGGAAAACACAGCTGAAGGGGCTCGCAGCAGGGGACTTCGTCCTCATGCAGTTCCCGCCCCGGTCCCACAGTGCACTGTTCCCGAACCTCATCCGGAAACTCCGGAAACGAGGCATCACGGTCACGTTCCTGGTCCACGACCTCGAGACCATGCGGTACAAAGACACGAGCGAACTGCCCCTCTTGAAACGGGCGCGCATCTACCTCGAAGAGACGAGACTCATCTGCACGGCGGACTACGTCATCTGCCACAACCCGAAGATGAAACAGTATCTGGTGGGGCAGGGGCTCCCGGAACAAGCGCTCATCCCGCTGGGCATCTTCGATTACCTCACAGAGTATGACCCGGAAGCGGAAGGGGTACATCGCGAAAAGACCGAGGAAGGGAACCGCGTCATCATCGCCGGCAACCTGTCTCCGGAAAAGAGTGTTTACCTGAACGACCTCGGCAAGGTCGGCGGCGTGCATTTCAACCTGTATGGCGTTGGCTACCAGGACCTGGGACAGGACAATGTCACATACATGGGTTCGTTCCTGCCCGATGAACTCGTCGGGGAACTCCGCGGAGACTTCGGACTCGTCTGGGACGGCACTTCCATCGACACCTGCTCCGGCAACTTCGGCAACTACCTGAGGCTCAACGACCCGCACAAGCTTTCGCTCTACCTGACCGCCGGCATTCCCGTCGTCGTCTGGGAAGAGGCAGCCGTCGCGGACTTCGTCAAAGCAGAGAACGTCGGTGTCACCGTACGAAGCCTGACCGAACTGGGCGATGTACTGGCAACCCTCACCGACGAAGAATACAACAGGATGCAACAAAATGCCCTTCGCATCTCAAGACTGACCCGCAGCGGCCATTACCTGACCAACGCGATCACGAAAGGACATCCATGATCACCACGAACGAATACCCGGCATGGCGTCAGAAGCTCAGTTTCGTACTGGACTTTCTGATCGTCTTCGAACTCATCATCAATACTCATTCGGTCTACTACTTCGCGCTGGACCGGGATTACTACACGCTGTACATCCTGACCGGGCTCCTGTGCCTCCAGCTCGTCGTGCTCCCGACCGCCTTCCAGTGGCAGCATCTGAAGAAGCTGCTGCCGGTGGCTGTCGCATGGTCCGCATACATCGGCATCTATGCGCTGGTGTCCGGAGGAGACCTCAAACGACTCCTCGCGAAGTTCATCATCCTGCTGGTCATCCTGTTCGTTTACTTCTACGGACATATGGTGCGGGGGACCATCAAGCAGCTGTTCAAGCACTATGTCGACATCGTCTTCATCATCGCGCTCATCGCGGTCTTCATGTGGCTGACCTGCTCCGTTTTGAAATGGTTCCCGGCCACCTCTCCGTTCCGCATCGAATGGGGCGCTGACCGCCGCATCTGGAGCTTCTACGGGCTCTACTTCCACTGGCAGAACGACTTCTTCATCCACGGCATGCGGTTCTACCGGAACATCGGCATCTTCACCGAAGCGCCCATGTTCAGCCTGCACCTGTGCACCGCGCTGATGTTCGACCTGCTCATCAACGACCACCACACGAAGTTCCGCTGGTTCCGCATCCTCTGGTTTTGCGGCACCATCCTGACCACGTTCAGCATCACCGGCTATCTCTTCATGATGATGCTCATCGTCGTCGACCTTTACGCAACGCTCATCGTTCGCGCCCGCAGCGAGGACGAAGCAACGGCTGCCAAAGCGAAGAAACAGCTCATCGCCGTTACCGCTCTGGGCCTTGTACTGGCTGCGGTCGGCTTCTCGCTGATCGCCGACAAACTGGCCTCCCGTTCCGGCGGCTCCCGTACCGAGGACTTCCGCAACGGCTACAAAGGCTGGAGAGACCACGTCTGGTTCGGCGCCGGCTTTGGCGATATAGAGGCCCGTCTTCAGTACGCCTCCTGGAGACGGCAGCACCGGTCCAACACCGGCTTCACCAACTCGCCGATGGCCATCCTCTGCGAAGGCGGCATCTGGTTCTTCATGGGCTATTACCTGTCCTTCGTCTACGGTCTGTTCGCCGGCATCCACAAGAGAGACTGGAGAGCGGTCATCGCCATGGTCCTCCTTTTGTTCCTGTTCACGACCACGACCATCGAGCATACCGCGTACATCATCGCGTTCATCGCCTTCATGCTGGCCAGCGGCCTGACCGGAGGCTACCGCAAAGACACTCCAATGATTTGTAAGGAGATTATTTAATATGAAACGAGTCATCACCTACGGCACGTTCGACCTGCTCCACTACGGGCACATCAACATGCTGAAACGCTGCAAGGAACAGGGTGACTACCTGATCGTTGCCGTTTCCACCGACGAGTTCAACTGGAACATGAAGCAGAAGAAGTCCTACTTCAACTATGAGCAGCGCAAAATGCTGGTCGAGGCCATCCGCTACGTCGACCTCGTCATTCCCGAAGAGAGCTGGGAACAGAAGAAGACGGACGTCCACGAGTACCACATCGACACGTTCGTCATCGGCGACGACTGGGAGGGGAAATTCGATTTCCTCAAAGACGAAGGGGTAGAAGTCGTCTACCTGCCCAGGACGCCGGAGATCAGCACCACGCAGATCAAGCACGATTTATATGGAGAAGAGAAGGATTAAGTAGTTATGCTGACGAAACAGAAGCTGATTTACCAGATCAAGCATCACCCCGTCATCCGCGCCGCCTATGAGAAACTGGGCAGCGCCGCGCTCACGCAATATGGAAAGACGCAGGAGATCGACGAGAACCTCGTGCTCATCGTCGCCAACACCGGAAAGAACTTTTCCGGCAGCCCCTACGCCATTTTCCAGTACATGCAGAACCACAAGGAGTACGACCGGTTCCATGTCGTCTGGGCGTTCAACCACCCCGAGAACTACCAGGGTGAGTTCGTGAACATGGTCCAGATGGACTCGCCGGACTACGTGCGTACCGCACTGCAGGCGAAGTACTGGATCACCGACAACAACATCGAGCGCAGCCTCAATTTCAAGAACCCTCAAACCAAATATCTCAACACCTGGCACGGTGTGGCCCTGAAGACCATCGGCAACGATGACAAGTTTTCGGGGACGTTCGACTACTCTGACATCGACTACCTCTGTGTCTCGTGTGAACACGACAAGCGAGTGTATACGACGGCTCTGAACGCCTCTCCGGACTGTTTCCTGGAGTGTGGCATGCCGCGTAACGACTCGCTTTTCAACGTTTCCGAAGCCGACCGGTTCGACCTTCGCATGAAGCTCGACATCCCCGTCGACAAGAAGGTCATCCTGTTCGCTCCCACCTGGAGAGACAGCGTGAACGGGGGAGACTCCTTCGACCTCGACATCCCCGTCCACTTCGACAAATGGCGGGAGGCTCTGGGCGACGACTACATGATCATGTTCCGCGCCCACGACCGCACCTCCAAGCTCATGAACGTCGAGTTCGATGACTTCGTCGTCAACTATTCGACCTACGAGCCGCTGAACGACCTCATGATCGCCGCGGACATCCTCGTCACGGACTACTCATCCATCTGCTTCGACTGGTCTCTGCTGGAGAAGCCCTTCATCTGCTTCGGCTATGACTGGGAACAGTACAAAGCGGAACGCGGCGTCTACTTCGATGCCGAGGAAGTCTACTACGGAGGCGTCCTGCGCACCGAGGAAGAGGTCATCGACCGCATCCTGAACATGGACTACCCGGAAGAAGTCGCCGGCGTCCGGAAGCTCCGGGACGAATTCATGACCTTCAGCAAACCCAATGCCGCAGAGATCTGTGTCAAAGCCCTCTTTGGCGATGTAGTCAAAGAGGAGTCTGACGAGAAAGAAGAAACCGCCGAATGAAAGTCTGCTACGTGACCCATAAACCGAATCTGACCGGCGCGAACCGGTCTCTTCTCGATTTACTGGACGGCCTCGACCGTGACCGGTATGAGCCGGTCGTGCTTGTGAACCGTCGCGGGCCACTGCTTGCAGAACTGAAGAAACGCGACATCCCATACAAATACGCGCTCATCCCGCCGACCCTGAACTCGGACAACAAAGCTCTTGACTTTTTGAAACGTGTTCTGAACTCCGTGCCCGTGAATCGCCTCTGTGTGGAGACAGTGAAGTGGAGACTCCGGGGCATCCGTCCGGACCTCGTCCACAACAATTCGCTGCTCTGCAGCGTGGGCATGCAGGCGGCGCGGGAGCTGAAACTGCCGTACTTATGCCATTTCCGGGACTTCCTTTGGGAGGACCACCACCGCAAGCTGCTCCGGCCGAAACGCGTCCACAAACTGATGGACGACGCGGACGTCTGCATCAGCATCAGCGAGACGGTCAAGGAGAAGTTCCAGCCCTTCGTCACGAAGGACGTGGTCGTCATCCAGGACGGCATCCATACAAAGCTCTACGACCTGCCGGTGCGTCCGGTCCTGAAGGGTCAGGAAGTCCACCTGCTGATGGCCGGCCGGCTGCACCCCGGGAAAGGGCAGCTCGACGCGGTCAAAGCCGTGGAACTGGCCCGGCAAAAGACAGACAGGGACCTGCGGCTGCACATCCTCGGCACAGTGGGGGACCCCGCTTATGCCGAAGAACTGCATGAGTACGTGGACTCCCGGGGACTGGACTTTGTCTCCATCGAAGACTTCGTCAACGACCTGTCCGCCCTGAGGGAAGCCTGTGACATCGGTCTGACCTGCTCCTACTCGGAGGGGCTCGGCCGTGTGACCATCGAAAACATGCTGGCGTCTCTGCTCGTCATTGCGTCGGACTCCGGCGGAACACTGGAGATCGTCGAAGACGGGAAGAACGGCATCTACTACAAGACCGGAGACCCGGCGGACCTCGCCGAAAAAATCCTCTGGGCTATCGACCACCCGGACAAGTGTATGCCCATCATTGCAGAGGCTCATCGGTTCGCGAAAGAAACTTATGACTGTCGTACGTACACCGCCAAAGTGCAGGAACTCTACGAACAGGTCTTGAACACTCACTGAATACACGGAGAAACGAATGGATAAGACACGAAGAAACACGGTTCTGAAATACATTCTGGTATTCATCGCCGCCGCTTTGGCAGTGCTGGGCCAGAACATCGAACTCTACCACGGATTCACGCTCGAGGGGAAATACCCCTGGTTCATGACCCTGGCAGAGGTCCTCGCCGTGGTCGCTTTGTTTTCCGTCGTCCTGTACTTCTTCTCGAAGGTCTCTTATGAAAAGCTGGACGCCCTGATCCCGGACGGGAAACTCTGGGACCGTAAGTGGATGTTCCTGTACATCGCCATCGTGGACACCGTCCTGCTCCTGCTGGTGTACCCCGGCATCGAAGGCGGGCTCGACACCCAGTACCAGATCAGGGACTTCCTCGACGGAACCGCGCCCCTCTACTACTACGAAGGGGACACGACCATCACGCACAGCCTCAACGACCACCATCCGGTGCTGACCTCCATCGTGTACGGAGGCGCCACCTGGCTCGCGCAGGAGGTCGGCCACCCGCAGCTCGGCTCCTTCGTGCTGAACTTCCTGCAGGTGCTCTGCTTCTCGGCCAGCTTCGTCTACGCGACGGACTACATGGCCGGCCTCAACGAGAAGTTCCGCAAGCTGACTGCGGCATTCTACATGTTCTACCCGGTCTTCGTATACTTTGCGGTGACCATGGTCAAGGACTCCTTCTTCGGGTTCCTGTTCCTCCTCTACTATGTCCTGTTCCTGAAGATCTACGACGGGACCGCAGGGAAGAAGGAACTCTGGTGGTTCGTGGCGCTCTGTGTGCTGCTGCCGCTGACCAAGAAGACCGCGGTCTACATCCTGGCCGTCGCCAACCTGGTGCTCATCGTAAGAGCCCTTCGCCAGAAGCGCGATGTACACAACAAGCTCAGCACGGTCTGCAGTGTCCTCTTACCGGCCGTCGTCATGTTCGAGCTGCTGCCCTCCGTCATTTTCCCGGCTGCCCACGTCTATCCCGGTGGCAAACAGGAAGTCTTCGGAGCTCTGTTCCAGCAGACGGCACGGCTCAAAGTCGACCATCCGGACGCCTTCAGCAAGGAAGATGTCGCTGTCATCGACGATGTGCTGAAGTACGACCAGCTCGAGAAAGCCTACCGGTATGACTCCGCGGACAACGTCAAACGGCTCATCCGGACGGACACCATGGGGGAGGACGCCATCGGCAATTACCTCCGGGTCTGGTTCGCCCAGGGGCTGAAGCATCCGAGGACCTACCTGAAGGCCACGCTCGGCATCTGTAACAGCGCGTTCGCTCCGACGAAGGGTATGGACATCTACATGGCGAACCATTCCTACGACGAGTTCAACCACAGCTGGCAGAACAGCTTCAAGCACTGGCTCTTCGTGTTCCATACCCGGTTCGAGGCGTTGCCCGGCATCAACCTGCTGTTCACGCTCTGTGTGTTCAGTTTCTGGATCCCGCTGGCCGCCTTCTACTGGCTCGTCACCCGCAAGGGCTGGAAATACATCTTCATGCTGCTGCCGATTTTCATGACACAGCTCACATTCATCGTATCACCGATGTTCTTCGTCCGGTATGCGCTGCCACTGCTCTTCTGCGCGCCGCTCATCCTGACGCTGCACCACCACAATACTGAAGTTTCGAAAGGACTTTGAAGCTTATGGACCGAATCGCGGTTTTAGTACCCTGTTACAACGAAGCACAGACCATTCAGAAAGTCGTCACCGACTGGAAGACGGTCCTGCCTGACGCTGTCGTTTACGTCTATGACAACAACTCGACCGATGACACCGCGGCCATTGCCCGTGCCGCCGGCGCCGTCGTGCGTTCCGAACCCCAGCAGGGGAAAGGGAACGTGGTCCGCAGCATGTTCCAGGACATCGACGCCGAGTGCTATATCATGGTCGACGGCGACGACACGTACCCGGCAGACGCGGGCCCCGAGATGGCCAGAGAAGTCCTCGAGAACGGGATCGACATGGTCATCGGCGACCGCCTGTCCTCCACATACTTCACGGAGAACAAGCGTCCCTTCCACGGGTTTGGCAATTCACTCGTCCGGTTTTCCATCAACCGGATGTTCCATTCTGACGTCCGCGACGTCATGACCGGCCTTCGGGCGATGAGCTACCGGTTCGCAAAGTCTTTCCCGGTCGTGTCCCAGGGCTTCGAGATCGAGACCGAGATGACCATCCACGCCATCGACAAGAACATGGCGCTGAAGAATCAGATCATCGACTACCGGGACCGTCCGGAGGGCTCCGAGAGCAAACTCAACACGGTCTCTGACGGACTCAAGGTCCTGCGCACCATCCTGCGGCTCTACGTCGACTACAAACCGTTCCAGTTCTTCGGGATCATCGCGCTCATCCTCATCCTGCTGGCGGTCGGGTTCTTCATCCCGGTCTTCAGCGACTACCTGCACACCGGTCTCGTCGAACGGTTTCCGACCCTCATCGTCTGCGGTTTCAGTGCGATTTCGGGCATCATATCCCTCTTCACAGGACTCATCCTGTCCACTCTGAAGAACCGGGAAAGACGGGAATTCGAATTCCGTCTGCAGTCCATCGCCCAATGGGAGCATGCAAAATAATTATTATTGTAGTTTCAAACTGAAAGACTTATAATAGCTTATGCTGCCTTACTACGCCTTTTGGCGTTTTTAACAATAGTCAACAATACTGGAGATAAAGATCACGATGCCTAAGATTGAGAAGAATTCGATCAAGAAGAACTTCTTCATGAATGTTCTTCTGACCCTCTCAACTTTCATATTCCCACTGATCACCTTCCCATACGTGTCGCGTGTGCTCACGCCCATCGGAACGGGGAAGGTGGCTATGGCCACGTCTTTTATTCAGTATTTCATCATGTTCGCCATGCTCGGTATCCCGACCTACGGTGTCCGGGCGGTCGCGAAAGTACGCGATAACCGTGAGAAACTGACCAAAACGGTCCACGAGCTCCTGATCATCTCCGCGGTCACCAGTCTGATCGCCTATGTCATCCTGTTCGCCTGCATCCCGACCATCCCGAAGCTGGCCGCCGAGAAACCGCTCTATTATCTTATGTCGAGCACCATCTTCCTCAACTGTATCGGCATCGAGTGGATGTACCGGGGCCTCGAGCAGTACACGTACATCACGGTACGAAGCATCATCTTCAAGTTCATCGCCCTCGTGGCCATGTTCCTGTTCATCCATAACCAGAGCGACTACGTCATCTACGGTGCGACGACCATCGTGGCATCGAGCCTGTCCTATGTCCTGAACTTCGTCAACGCACGCAAGTACATCGACATGAAGTGGGTGGGAGGTTATGACTTCAAACCGCACTTCAAGGCCGTCGCCATCTTCCTGGCCATGGCAGTCGCCACAACGGTCTACACGCACCTCGACACCGTCATGCTGGGCTTCATGACGACGGACACCGACGTCGGTTATTACAATGCCGCAGTCAAGATCAAGAACGTTCTCGTCAGTATCGTCACGTCTCTTGGTGTCGTCCTGCTGCCCCGTGCCTCTTACTATGTCGAAACCAACAAGATGAAGGAGTTCAAGATCATCTCCGCGAAGGCCCTCGACTTCGTCATGGTCGCCGCCATCCCGGTCACGGTCTACTTCATCTATTTCGCGCGCCAGGGCATCATGCTGCTCTCCGGTGAAGCGTATATGGGTTCCATCCAGCCCATGCAGATCCTCATGCCGACCATCATCTTCATCGGCATCACCAACATCCTCGGCATCCAGATCCTGGTCCCGCTGGGGAAGGAGCGCGCCGTTTTGCACTCCGAGATCGTCGGCGCTGTCGTCGACCTGATCCTCAACTTCATTTTGATCCCGAAATACGCTGCCAGCGGCGCCGCCATCGGCACTCTGGTCGCGGAACTGGCCGTTCTGGTCTACCAGATGGCCGTTCTCTGGAAAGTCGTCCGTCCGATGCTGAAGGACATCAGCTACCTCAAGATCCTCGTCGGTACCGCCCTCGCGCTGGTCGCCTCCTTCTGGATCCCGGCCCTCGGACTGCGCAACTTCTACACACTCGCACTGTCCGCACTTCTCTTCTTCGGCATCTACCTCGGCTACCTGATCCTTCGGAAAGAGCCGATCGCCCTCGAAGCACTGCGTTTCGTCAAAGAGAAACTCCATTTGAAAACTAAACCGAACGTGGAAGGGGATGCCTGATGAGCACCGCGAACCCCAAGAACAAAAGCATCGCCAAAATCGTCATCCTGGTCCTGGTCGGTGTCATCGCGCTGGTGGCTGCCGTTTCCGGTTTCCTTCTGACCCATTACGCCGGCCTCTTTGGCGATTTACGGGAAGAGGAACGGGGCAACGCCGTTGTGGAATCCAATGACGCCACTGCCGGTGAGCAGATCATCGCCCCGACGAACATCGCGGACGACGTCTTCACGATCCTGCTGGTCGGTGTCGACTCCTACCATGATACGTACACCGGACGTTCGGATGTACAGATGCTCATCTCGATCAACCAGAAGAGCAAAAAGCTCGTCCTCTGTTCCATCCTGCGTGACTCCTATGTCGCCATTCCCGGACACGGTAACAACCGGATCAACGCGGCATACGGGGAAGGGGGCACCAGTCTCCTGACGCAGACCATCAAAAACAACTTCGGCATCCCGGTCGACCGAGTTGCCGTCATCAACTTCAAAGTCGTCACCGATTTCGTTGACGCGGTCGGCGGTGTCGATGTCGACCTTTCCCCGGAAGAGGTAGAGATCATCAATGGCGGTGCCAGCGGATACCTGTCCGGTGCCGGCATGAACCACCTCAACGGTGACCAGGCACTGACCTATGCCCGCATCCGTAAGATCGACAACGACTTCAGCCGTACGAAACGCCAGCGTGTCGTCATGGAAGACGCGCTCGACAAGGTCGGCAACATGTCGCTTGCCCAGCAGAGCAATCTGCTCCAGGAGTTCCTGCCGAGAGTCCATTCAGACCTCACACGGTCCGAAGTCATCAACCTCGGTTCCATGATTTTACGCCTTCGCAGCTACCAGGTCAGCAGTTTTGCCATCCCGGTCGACGGTACCTGGTCCGATATGACGGTCAGAGGCATGGCCGTCCTCGATATCGACTTCGCAGCCAACCGCAAAGCCTGGGAAGATGCTGTATCATGATCCTCAAACGGCTACAATCTGTAACCAGTTTGTGTGAATCGGTGTGAAGTACATCGCCTTTACAGTCCACGTTTTTCAGTGTTTTCGCTGACAGATGTGGACTTTTTTTGTTGTCAATGTGCATGAATGGGGGAGGTTTTCCGCTGGATTGATGTCTAAAAATTACAAAAAGGTATCAAAAATTTGACAAATCCATTACCGCCCTTTATAATGTGAGAAGTTAATTTATGTATGTAAGTTATTCGGAGGTACATTATGACTGAAACGAAACGCAGCTCCAAAGCGCTTCGGATCGTGATCGCCGCTGTCCTTGCGGTCCTCATGGTCTCCGGTGTCCTTGCGACTATGCTCCGTTCTCATGCGTCTACCAATGAAGAGTATTGCTACAACTTCCTGGTCAACAACATGGGCCTCAACACCGCAGCTGCGGCAGGCCTTCTTGCCAACTTCGAGCAGGAGTCCAGCTTCAACCCGAGCCTTTCCGGCGACAGCGGTTCCAGCTACGGTCTCTGCCAGTGGAACAAGTCCAGAAAGAGCGCACTGATCAACTACTGCAACTCCAACGGCCTCGACTATACCACTTTGAACGGCCAGCTCAGCTACCTGTACTACGAACTGCAGAACGAGTATCCGAGCCTTCTGTCTACTCTTCGTTCTACCGCTAACAATTCGAGCGGTGCCTACAACGCAGGCTACCGTTTCTGCTACGACTTTGAACGTCCGGCTTCCAGAGAGTCCAAGTCTCAGAGCCGCGGTTCTTCCGCTTCCCGGACCTACTTCCCGAAATACTACGGTACGACGGGGAACAACGCCACGACGGTCACCACCGCAGCTCCGGCTCCGGCACCGACTCAGCCCGGCAACTACGTGGTCTCCACCGGCGGCAGCAACCTGAACGTCCGCAGCGGCCCCGGCACCAACTACACTGAAGTCGCCAAGGTCACCGACGGCACCCGCATCACGGTCACCGAAGTCTCCAACGGCTTTGGCCACGTCAATGTCGGCGGCGTCGACGGATGGGTCTCCATGAGCTACATCAAGGCTGCATAAGGTAAATCGCCAACAGAATACAGCGAATTTCGGACTTTACGTTCATATTTTAGTAATATTTTACGTAAAGTCCGTTTATATTTGTTGAAACTGTATATAAGTTTTTACTTGGCAGTTTTCTTAAAACAAGATATAATATTCTTCAAGGTACCAAACACACCTGACAAAACAAAAATCAAAAAGGAAGGAGAAATGACAATGACACGGAACATCACGATGAACACTCGTAAAGTTCTTGCCATCCTTCTGAGCGCTGTCATGCTCGTCTCGGTCGCTGTCATCGGCATCGTCCACAGCACCCGCTCGACAGCCGCAACACCCTCGTCTCAGCTCTACGTTGGTTACAACGAAGAGGACGGCAACTGGTATGCCTACAATATCGTCACCGGAGAGATCCAGGGCGACTACACCGGCATCGCCGCCAACGAGAACGGCTGGTGGAGAATCGAGAAGGGTAAGGTCAACTTCGAGTTCACCGGTCTTGCCGAGAACGACAACGGCTGGTATTACCTCGAGAACGGCTGCGTCAACTTCGAGTATGAAGGCATCGTTTCCAACCAGAACGGTTACTGGTATGTCCGTTATGGTACGGTCGCTTTCGACTACACCGGTTTCCTGTATGTCTACTTCCAGGGTGAATACGGATACTACTATGTCCTGAACGGTCAGGTTCGTCTGAGAGACACCGGTATCGCTCAGTACACCGACGGCAGCTGGTGGTATTACGAGGACGGTAAGATCAACTTCGATTACAACGGCACGTATACCTACAACGGCGTCACCTACAAGATCACGGATGGCCATGTCGATACTAACTATACCGGCATGGTCCAGAATCCGAATGGCAGCATCGCCCGTTTCGATAATGGTGCCGTCAATCGCCGCTACAATGGCATTGCCCGGTACAACGGCAAGTCTTACTACGTCCGCAGAGGCGTCGCCAAGACCAACTACACCGGCAAGATCATCGTCAACGGCAAGGTCTACTCTGTTCAGAAGGGCGTTATCGTCGGCTGAGAACAGGGGAAAGCCCGTTACAAATTGGATGACTGAGACACATTCTAAGGAAAAAATCCTTAGTACGTGTCTCTTTTTTTGTGGAGTTTATACGTTGTATCGTCCCTATTAATAAGTTATAATTAAACGAACTACTAACACACGTAACACACGGGAAAGGTTTCGGTTTTTGTTCTATGGATGAAAAGTTGACTCCGGCAGACGTGCTCCGTAAGGGGATCGACGCTGTCGCAGACGCCGAAAACAAAGGAATCAATGTGGAGAAAGACGTGGAAACCCAGTTTTCGCTTTCTGTCGACGATGACGCTGTCGAGTTCGCCAGTTTCTCGATCGACGATAACAGAGACACCACGCCCGGAAGCAAGGCAGGCACCCGTCTGCCTACTGTCTCCATGCCTTCCGCCAAGGTCCTCGAACCGGACCCCCAGGCCACGATGGTCGTGGAACTGCCGGAGGACATCAAGGTGTCACCCGCGAAGAACGTCTCCCGGGTCTATGAACCCCAGGACCTCGAGGCTGCCATCGACACGGACGGCCCCGTCGACATCTATTCTCATTCCCAGCGCCACAGCAAGACCTGGCTGAGAAACCACGAGATGGCGGAAGCCAACGCCGCCATGCGTCTCGAGAAAAAGAATGCAGCGGAAGAGAAGCACGAAAAGACCCAGGAAGAACTCCTCGCCGAGATCCTCGCGGACACTCCGGAGGAACGCCGCCGGAAGGAAGAAGCCCAGGAAGAGGGCAGACGCCTTGCGGAGGACATCTTCTCCCAGCCGGCGCCCAAAGCTCCGGTCACGGAAGAACCGGTCTCCGAGCCCACCCGCATCATCGACACCGATGAGATGGACACCATGGCCGCGCTCGAGCACTTCATGGAAGAGTCCAAACGGGAACGCCGCGCGAAGATGGCTCAGGCTCCGGAAGGAGTCGCCGAAACAGGGGAGGCTGACGCAGCTTCCGCCGCAGCAGGCGATGTACCCATTTCCGGCGAAGCACCCGGTCGCAAGGGTTACTTTGGCGTTGGCCGCAAGAGCGGCTTCTCCGCGGAAGCGGTCGCCGGCGCTGCCGGTGGCAAGGTCATCGAAAGCCAGCACATGGCCGTCGACCCGACCACACTTACGAAAAAAGAACTGCGGGAGTACAACCGCATCAATAAACGGGGAGAGAAGAAGGCCAAGAAGAAAGGTCGTCTGAGACTCTGGCAGAAGATCCTCATCATCCTCCTCGCACTCATCCTTCTCGTCGTCGGCGCGTTCGCCGGTTTCTTCGGCCGGTACTACGGCCTCCTCGGCAACCTTGACCTCGGGGAAAACCCCATCGCCAAGATCGTCGCGACCGAACAGTCCGAAGCCAACGAGAAGTCCATGAACATCCTGCTCGTCGGTCTGGACTCCCGGAAAGACACCTACACCGGCCGTTCCGACTCGATGATCCTCTGCACCATCAACAAGAAGAGCAAGAAGTTCGTCATGACCTCGTTCCTGCGTGACTCCTACGTCACCATCCCCGGACACGGCAAGGACAAGCTGAACTCCGCGTACGCGCTGGGCGGCTCCAACCTTCTGGCGAACACTATCTATGAGAACTACGGCATCGTCGTCGACCGTACCGCGGTCTTCAACTTCCTGTTCGTCATCGACCTCATCGACTACCTCGGCGGTGTCAAGGTCGACGTCACAGCCGATGAGCTGCCGTACCTCAACATGTACATCCACGACCAGAACGAGGAACTCTACAACCTCGCGAACCCGAACAAGGGTCAGATCAATTCCGGCCCCGGCACCTACAACCTCGACGGTAACCAGGCGCTCGGTTACGCCCGCATCCGTTATGTCGGTACCGACGTCGCCCGTTCGCAGCGCCAGCGTCTCGTCCTGCAGCAGTGCATCGACAAGTGCAAGAACCTCAGCACCGGTCAGCTCAACGAGATGATGACCATGTTCCTGCCGCGCATCAAGACCGACCTCAGCTCCGGCGACTGCCTGTCGCTCATCACGACTCTGCTCCGTGCAGGTTCCTATGAGTCCGGCAGTATGGCCATCCCGATCGACGGCACCTGGAAAGATGCCAGGGTCGGCGACCAGGAAGTCATCAAGATCACCGACTTCGACGCCAACACCGAAGCCTGGGAGAAACTGGTCTCTTAACGAAACCCCTGAAAGGGCTGTCCGTCTCCGGACGGCCCTTTTTCAACAAATTGTGGAAAAGGAGGCCTCCTCATGGCTTTCAAACGGCCCCGCGTCTTCATGCTGGACCTCATTCGCGCTCTGAGCATCTTTCTGGTGTGTATGGGCCACTCGGTGGAACAGACCTTCCATTTCGCTCAAAACGACGTATTCAGCGTCCAGGGCGATTATAAAGGCATGGTCGTTCTCATGCTGTTCTCGCTGGCGCGCATCTCCGTCCCGTTCTTCCTGTTCCTGACCGGATACTTCTTCCTGCCGAGGACCTACGACGAAGAGGGGATGAAGGGCTTCTGGGTCCATAACTTCCTGCGGCTGCTGCTCTGCACCGAACTGTGGATCATCCTTTACAACATCTTCGACTACTTCTTCTGGCCGAAACTCGACATCACCGTGCTCGGCACGCTCCGCCAGATGATCTTCCTCGAGAACGTTCCCACCATGGACCACTACTGGTACCTGCCGATGATCCTCGGCATCTACCTGTTCCTGCCGGTCGTGGCGAACGGCATCAAACACATCGACGCGAAGCTCCTGCTGTTCCCGGTCGTCTTCATCCTCGTGGTCTTCACGGTCACCCCGGGCCTCGGCAGCACGGACATCACCATCCTGGACGCCGGTTACACCGGTGGGGTCTTCGGCACCTACGTCCTTCTGGGCTATCTCGTCCACGAGAAGGTCTTCCGTCAGATCCCCGGCTGGGTCCTCGGCGTCGTCGCCGTCCTTTCCTTCCTGGCGATCCACGTCACGGAGTACTTCATGCACCTGCTCGGTTCCCAGGACATCGTCTGGTACAGCTGGCTGCCGCTCATTGTGACCGCGCTCTGCTGCTTCGAGCTGCTCTGCCGTCATAATGGGGAAGCGGTCATCCCGACCGGGTTCCACAAGCCCGTCAACTTCGTGGCCCGTTACAGTTTCGCGATGTACCTCTCGCATTTCCCGATGACGCTCGTCTGCGTCCGCGTCATGTACTGGTACACGAGCTCTGCGTTCCTGACCTTCATCGTCTCCATGATCGTCCCGTTCTGCCTGAGCCTGCTGCTCTGCTGGCTCCTGGACCGGATCCCGAAAGTGGGACGGTATCTGCTTTACATGCGGTGAATCGCCCCGGAAAACGCCATACAGACAAAAAGAGACCGCCTCGCGCTTTGCGAAGCGGTCTTTCGTATTGGTGTTTGCCTGAGCGATCTACACGTTCTCCTCCGGAACGACCAGCAGGCCGTCGAAGAGGATGATGCCGAGGGTCGACATGGTCTCCTCGATGAGGTGTTCGTCCAGTTCTTCCATTTCGACCGAACTGACGATGAGGTACTTATACCAGCCAAAGAGCATGGTGGCGGCGATGTCGACATTGATGGTGCTGCGGAACACGCCTTTTGCGATGCCTTCCTCGAGGATCTCTTTGACGTACTGGACGGACCAGTCGTTGTATTCCTCGATGGGGTCGACGTTCGGGAACATGGGGAAGATGGTCGGGTCGTTTTTCAGGAGAGCCATCATCTCTTCATTGCTGATGATGTAGCCGACCGCACTTCTCCAGGTCGTCACGAGTTTCAGTTTCGGGTCCTCGATGTCCCGGGTCTGCCGGCGCACGAACTCCTGCCACTGATCGATGGCGTAGTCCACGCAGCACTGGTAAAGGTCCCGCTTGCTCCGGGCATAGGAGTACAGGTTCGTGTTACTCATGTCGAGCGCGTTCGCGATGTCTTCGAGAGTCGTCTTCTTGTAACCGTATTTGGCAAAGAAGGGGAGCGCTGCTTTGTAGATGAGTTCGTCGTCTAATTTCGGTCTCATAGGAGTCTCCTTGTGGGGTTGGTTATTTGGCCGGTTCCTCCGGCAGTCCGACTGCGTCGTACATGCAGATGGCTTCGACCATGATGTCGATGCCGACGGCGATGCATTCCGGTCTCATGTTTTCGACGGTGTCGCCGCGGGTGTGGTAGTAAACGGGCGGGTCGGGGTTCATGGCGGCCAGGGTAGAGGCTTTGTAGCCCTGTCTCGTGAAGGCCGCGGCGTCGGAACCGCCGACATAAACGGATTCGAATTTGAGGTCTCTGCCACAGTTCAGGGCAGCGTTTTTCAGAAGGTTCTTGACCTGCCAGTCATGGCGCAGGGTACCGGAGAGGTCTCTGTCGTAGATGGCCATGTCTTCGAGGTCGCGGAACGTGTCGAGGGCGACGACGATGGTCGGGAGGTCGTCGTATTCGTCTTTGTGGGCCTTTGCAAAGGCTTTTGCGCCACGGAGACCAACTTCCTCCGAACCGGAGAAAACGGCCACGATCTCGGTCTGAGCGAGTTCTACGCCCGCCTCCTGCATGGCTTTGACGGTCTCGAGGTTGACGGCACAGCCGGAGAGGTTGTCCGAGGCACCGGGCACGCTCTTCGTGTGACTCTGAAAAAAGATGAAGCTCAGCTCCAGGGGGATGAACACGATGCTGACGATGAACAGTGTCACGAAGAACCAGCGGGGGTTGTTCAGGACGCCGGCAGGAGCGCCTTTGCCGACGATGACGCAGACCAGCGCGAAGATGGTCTGGATGACGAGGCCGACGACCGCGGGGATCTCGACTGCCAGTTTGGCAACGAGGCCGCCTTTATCGCCGATGCCTTTGATCTGACCGAAGAGCCAGTTGAGGGTCCACTCGTACTGGGAGTCCGAATGGGACACCATGACGATGCGCTGTTTCGTCTCACCGGCCGGCGGGATGACCGCGTAGGTGTTGTGGGACGTCTGTTTCGGGAACAGGAAGTCGTTGAACTCATCGTAACGAAGGAATTCGAAGAACAGGGGAACGAACGCCAGGATACAGAGGATGAGCGCCGCGATGGGGCTGAAATACCAGTTCACGAACACGGAAGTGACGCCGCAGAGGACGGTGAAGGGAATGAACCCCATGAACGCCTGGCGATGTACCTCGAAGGGTTCGGTATCCACTTTGGATGCGTAGGGGATGAGTTTCTCCACGAGCATCTTCTGGCCTTTCAGCTCCTGTTCGGAGCGGGACGGCCGTGGGCCGCAGGTGCCGACGACGTCGGCGACGACCGCTACGCCTTCTGCGGTCGCTTTTTGCAGATCGAGTTCTGATGTGTACTGTTCCGTATACTTCATACTCGTCACTCCTTTTCATTTCAATGCTAGTATTATAGCATTATCACCTAAAAAAATCTGTAACTTTACCAAACTGTCATCTTTTGATAAACTGATGACACATTTCGTACTGCGCAGGAGGAACGACCTCATGAACAAGACCAATATCATCCTCATCGGAATGCCCGGCTGCGGCAAGAGCACCATCGGCGTCCTGCTGGCGAAGAACCTTGCATACGGGTTCCTCGACTCGGACCTCGTCATCCAGGAACAGTCCGGCCGCAAGCTGCAGGACATGATCAACGACATGTGCCCCGAGGCATTCGCCGCCTTCGAAGACGCCGTCAACTCGACGCTGATCCCGCAGAACACGGTCATCGCGACCGGCGGCTCCGCGGTCTACGGCGCCCGCGCCATGAAGCACTTCAAAGAGATCGGCACGGTCGTGTACCTGGATGTTCCTCTGGACGTCATCCGCGATAGGATCTCTAATTTTGAAACACGAGGGATCGTTATGAAAGACGGTCAAACGCTGGAAGATATCTTTGAAGAACGTACAGCTCTGTACAGGAAGTATGCAGATATCACAGTAAACGCTAACCAATCCGATATTTGGAGTGTTGTTGAAGAGATCACAGCCCTGCTTTGATATCGATTGCCATATTTTAACAAAACACCACCTGTCTATCTTTGTCAGAGGAACCAGGCGGTGTTTCTTTTCGCTTTCTTTTGGCGATTTACCGCCTAAATCGCCAAAACGAGCAAAACAGGCGGTAAACTCTCAGCTATTTTCTTGAAGGCACAGCTCCATTTACCGCCTGAAAACCCGAATTTGGGAAACTTGGCGGTAAATGAAGAGATCAAGTTTTGGAAAGATGAAAATATTTACCGCCTATAAATCCGAATTCAGAAAAACAGGCGGTAAATGATCAGAGAAAGATCTGCGAAGAGAAATAAAATTACCGCCTGAAAACCCGGATTTGGAAAAACAGGCGGTAATTGGTTTCATTTGAATGAATTCCCAGCCAGGAACTCAAAAATGTCAGACGTTAGACGTGGTGTCTTTGGTGATGACGTCGTGGGCGCCGCCCTCAACGATGGAGGTGGAGGAGACGACGGTCAGCTTTGCTTTTTCCCGGAGTTCCGGAATGCTCAGCGCACCGCAGTTACACATGGTGGACCGGACTTTGGCCAGCGTGGTGTAGACGCCGTCTTTCAGGGAGCCGGCATAGGGGACGTAGGAGTCGACGCCTTCTTCGAAGGAGAGCTTCTTGTCGCCGCCCATGTCGTAGCGCTGCCAGTTGCGGGCACGGTTGGAGCCTTCGCCCCAGTACTCTTTGACGTAACGGCCGTTGATGCGGACCTTGTTGGTCGGGGACTCGTCGAAGCGGGAGAAGTACCGGCCGAGCATCAGGAAGTCGGCGCCCATGGCGAGGGCAAGGGTGACATGGTAGTCATGGACGATGCCGCCGTCGGAGCAGACCGGAACGTAGATGCCGGTTTCCTCATAGTACTTGTCTCTGGCTCTGCAGACGTCGATGAGAGCGGTGGCCTGGCCGCGGCCGATGCCCTTCGTCTCACGGGTGATGCAGATGGAACCGCCGCCGATGCCGACTTTGATGAAGTCTGCACCGCAGTCAGCGAGGAAGCGGAAACCTTCTTCGTCAACGACGTTGCCGGCGCCGCACTTGACGGTGTCACCGTAACGGTCCTTGATCCACTTCAGAGTGCGTCTCTGCCATTCGGAATAACCTTCGGAGGAGTCGATGCAAAGGACATCTGCGCCGGCTTCGACGAGGGCGGGGACACGCTCTTCGTAGTCTCTCGAGTTGATGCCGGCGCCGACGACGTAGGACTTGTGCTCGTCGAGGAGCTCCAGCTTGTTTTCATGATGAGTGTCATAGTCCTTCCGGAAGACGAGGTAGGCGAGGTGATCGTTGTCGTCGACCAGGGGAAGGTTGTTCAGTTTGTTCTCCCAGATGATGTCGTTGGCATCTTTGAGGGAGGTGGTGTCAGGGGCAGTGATCAGTTTTTCACGGGGCGTCATGAACTCTTTGACCTTGGTGGCCGGGTCCATTCTGGAGACTCTGTAGTCCTTGGAACCGACGATGCCGAGGAGTTTGCCGTTCGCGGTGCCGTCATCGGTGATGGCGACGGTGGAGTGACCGGTGCGCTCTTTCAGCGTGAGGACATCGGCAAGGGTGTCTTCCGGAGTCAGGTTGCTCGTGGAGACGATGAAGCCTTTCTTGTAGTTCTTGACGCGGGCGACCATAGCGGCCTCAGACTCGATGGACTGGGAGCCGTAGATGAAGGAGACGCCGCCTTCTTTCGCAAGAGCGATCGCCATGGTGTCGTTGGAGACAGCCTGCATGATGGCAGAGACCATGGGGATGTTCAGAGTGATGGCCGGTTCTTCACCTTTCTTGAACCGGACGAGGGGAGTACGAAGGTCTACATTGGAGGGAATACATTCACCGGAAGAGAAGCCGGGAACAAGAAGGTATTCACCAAAAGTTCTGGACGGTTGATCGAAATAATAAGCCATAAGATACCCCTTTTTTCGCGATGCAAAGTAGTGTGAAAAATATATTTTATTAATTATAAATTATGAAACAGAAATGTCAATGATAAACGACAAGAAATAAAGTTCACAGTCTGGAAAACAGTATCGAAAACTGTATAGTAAACGGTATAAAAGAAAGGACCTCAAACGAGGTCCTTTCGGAAACTGTCTTATTTCTTGGCGGCAGTCTTTTTGGCAGCCGGCTTCTTAGCGGCAGTCTTGGTCGCAGTCTTCTTCTCAGCGGCTTTCGGAGCAGCTTTCGGAGCTTCGACTTTCTTCTCAGCAGCCTTCTTCGGAGCAGCGGCTTTCTTTTCAGCGGCCTTTTTCGGAGCAGCAGCCTTCTTGGCAGCGGGCTTCTTCTCTTCGACTTTCTTCTCGGCAGCCTTCTTCGGAGCAGCAGCCTTCTTGGT
>R21__coassemble_142_pt1 | contig 60516 bp, 51 predicted proteins | sample R21__metabat2_low_PE_053 | metagenome-assembled genome bin R21 | reverse complement strand
GTCATATTATAGTTTGCCACCCCGCGCGTTATAATGGTAAAATTTCTAGTGAATATTTATGCCAACAAGTACTCTGGAGGGAAATGAAATGATCGATAAAAGAAGTTCCTATCCGGTCATCCTGGTCCCGGGCGTCCTGGGCTACGGAGACGATGTCAAACTGTCGAAGGTAGTACCGTATTTCGGTACGATGTCGGCCAGCGTCGCCAAGACGATCCGCAGCCTCGACATCGACTGTTTCACCGCGACCTTTACCCCGGCTGCAGGCATCTGGGAACGGACCTGTGAACTCTACGCGCAGATCGCCGGCGGCACCGTCGACTACGGTGCAGCCTATTCCAAACGGAACGGCAGACCGCGTTACGGCAAGACCTATGACGGATTCGTCAAGGAGTGGGGAACGACCGACGAATTCGGGAACTATAAGAAAGTTACACTCATCGCCCACGCATTCGGCGCACCCGTTGCCCGTATGCTCGCGTACCTGATGGCATTCGGTTCGAAGAAAGAACAGGCCGAAGGGGGAGAGCTCTCTCCGCTCTTCGCCGGTGGCAACGGCAAAGCGGTCCACGCGGTCGTCACCCTCGCCGGTAACAACGACGGCACGACCCTCATGCAGGCGCTGGAAGACAAGGCGCCCGGCACCACGAAAAAGATCGCGAACCTCTTCTTCAAGATGAGCGGCGACTACTTCACGGACGAAGACGTCGACGAATACCTCGGGAAGACCCGCTCGAACCTCTTCTATGAGATGGGCCTCGACGGCATGGCCGACTTCAACAAACGTCTCGAAGTCAACCCCGACACCTATTATTTCGCCTATTCGGCAGAAGCCACCCGCGACTATGGCCGGCTTCTCCCCGAGCGGAAGATCCGCAAATATGAGAACCCGTTCACTTCCAAGTCCTACCGGCGCGCTCAGGAGAACCGTCCGGAACTCACTCTGCCGGACCTGAAGCACGGCGGACTCCCGGTCGCTCCGACGGCAGCGCTCATCGGCACCTACAAGAACTACCTTGCCGATGCCCCGCTGGCCACTCCGGTGCTGCACCCGAACGACGGTCTCATCAATACCGACAACACTCTGGCTCCCTCCACCGAAGCCGTCCGGGCTTACCGCTCCGTGAACGACTGCTACCCCGGTGAGTGGTACCAGATGCCGATCTGGGAAGGCAACTCTCTCGGTTACCTCGGCGTGTTCCAGCGCCCCGACAAATACCGGGACTTCTACATCGACATGATGAAGATCATCTGCAACCTGATCGAAGAATAATTGCAAGAACTGTCGGGCGGACATCCTCTTGGATGCCCGCCCCTTTCTCTTGATAATCTTTGTTAATTATGCTAAAATATTTTTCCTGACTTTTGGTAAATCGCCAAAGTAATTTGTTAAATTTGCAAAAAAGCCGGTTCCGGCTTTGCATATTCTGATAGAAAGGAGTGGCTGCCAATGGATTTCGCAAGAGATTTTTCGACGATCCCGCCTCAGGTAGAGGAACTTGCGAAGCTGTCTGTCGAGAACAGTCAGATCGATCCGGCTCTCTATGCCAAGTACAACGTCAAGCGCGGTCTTCGCGACCGGGACGGTAAAGGTGTCCTGACCGGCCTTACTGAGATCTCCGAAGTCTGGGGCCATCAGGTCATCGACGGCGTCGACACAGAGATCGACGGCATCCTCCGCTACCGCGGATACAATGTGGAAGACCTCATCAATGGTTTCCCGAAAAACAACAACTTCTCCTTTGAGGAAGTCATCTACCTGCTCCTGTTCGGAGAACTTCCCACCGACGAACAGTTTGCCGAGTTCAAGGAACTGCTGGCAGGCTACCGGACGCTCCCCATCCACTTCGTGCGGGACATCATCATGAAGGCTCCGAGCAAGGACATGATGAACACCCTGGCCCGCAGCGTCCTCACGCTCTACTCCTATGACCAGCATTCGGACGACGGTACTCCGGAGAACGTCCTGCGCCAGTGCCTCGAGCTCATCGCGCTGTTCCCGCAGCTGTCCATTTACGGGTACCAGACGTACCGTTACTATCACGACGGAGACTCGTTCTTCATCCACCCGCCCCTTGAGGAGTACTCCACGGCGGAGAACATCCTGCACATGCTGCGCATGGACAGCCAGTTCACTCCCCTTGAAGCAAAGGTCCTCGACATGGCCCTCGTACTGCACGCGGAGCACGGCGGTGGTAACAACTCGACCTTCACGACCCACGTCGTCACCTCCTCCGGCACCGACACCTACTCGTCCACTGCGGCGTCTCTCGGCTCCCTGAAGGGCCCCCGTCACGGCGGCGCGAACATCAAGGTCGTCAAGCAGATGGAGGAACTGAAGTCGGTCGTCAAAGACTGGAAGGACGACGACGAGATCGCCGCCTACCTGAACCGCCTTCTGGCCCGTGATGCCTTCGACAAGGCCGGTCTCATCTACGGTCTCGGCCACGCCATCTACACGAAGTCCGACCCCCGTGCCCGGATGCTGAAGCAGTTCGTCCGCGAGCTGTCCGCCGAGAAGGGCCGCACGGACGAGTTCGAACTCTATGAGCGCATCGAGCGCATCGGGCCCGGCCTCATCACCGCGAAGCGCAACACGCAGAAGAGCGTCTGCGCCAACGTCGACTTCTACAGCGGCTTTGCCTACAGTATGCTCGGCCTTCCGCTGGAACTCTACACGCCCATCTTCGCCATCGCGAGGATCGCCGGCTGGAGTGCCCACCGCATGGAAGAGATCATCAACAAGGGCAAGATCATCCGCCCGGCCTACATGAACATCTGCCCGGCCCGGGACTACAAGCCCTTCGAAGACCGCTGAGTTCCATATTACATAATAAGAAAACCTCTCTGACCGGAGTCAGAGAGGTTTTTTGCATGGGTCGGGGCGATTCAGTTCGTGCCGCCCGTGAGGTTCCCGAAGATGTTCGGGTTTTCGGAAGAGGGCTCCGTGATGTCGGCCTCGGTGGTCGACTCGGTCGTCATGGTCGCGGGCTCATCCCAGACCTGGAGGACGACCAGTGTGCCCTTGCGGTGCTGGGTGCCGGCCTGGACGGAGGCGGACTTGACGGTGCCGGAGATCTCCGTGCCGTCGTTCGCGATGTCGGCGCGGCTGACTTTGAAGCCGAGGGCCGTGAGACGGGCGCTGGCGTCGTCATAGGTGCTGCCGGTGACTTCGGGCATGGTGATCTGTTCCGGTCCCTTGGAGACCGTCAGCTCGATGTTCGTGCCCTCCGACACGCGGGTGCCGGCGTCGATGTTCTGCGCGATGATCTTGCCGGACGCCTCGTCGCTGTAGGCTTCGACCTCGGTGAAGGTGAAGGAGGCGTAACGGGGCGAGTGCTCGATGGCGGCATAGTACTTGCCGACGAGGTCCGGCACTTCCACGACTTTGACGTCTGCCGACAGTGTGACGGTGGTCGTCTCGCCGGGGTCGACGGTGAAGTGGTCTTTCAGGACCGTGACGTAGAGGATGCCGAAGAGCATGGCCGCGATGAGCAGGACCACCATGATGGTGGTGAGGATGGTCTTAGCGGTGCCTCCTCTGTGGTCTCTGCGGGGGCGGTCGTCCTCGTCCTCTTCCTCTTCATGGAGATGGGTGCGGACATAGCCGTCGTTCAGGGCCTGCTGCTGGAGCGGGTTGAACTTGAGCTCCTGGGTGTCATCTTTGTTGCCGATGGGGTGGGGCGCGTACATCTTCTGACGTTTCCGGGCCTTCTCCTCCTCTTCATATTCGGAGGCGAACTCGGCGACCTGAGACGCGGAGAGCTCGGCGCGGAAGCGGTCCATGTTCCGGGTCCGGTCTTCCGGCAGGACCTGGAGCGCGTTGACGAGGGCGCCGACCACGTGGTTCGGCAGAGCGTCGGCGAACTTCGCCGGGATCATCATCTCGTCGTTCTCGAGACGGACCATGGCGTCGATGGGCGCCCGTCCGATGAGGACACGGTACAGGACCGCGGCAAAGGAATAGATGTCGGTCCACGCACCGGACGCCGCCTGGACACCAAGCTGCTCGACAGGGGTGTAGCCCGGGAACACTTCGGTCGTGAGGCCGGCGTTGACCATGCGGCACTCCGGAATGGAGAAGTCGGAGATGCGCACTTTATGGTCGGGGTAGATGTACAGGGTGGAAGGGGAGATGCCCCGGTGGATGATGCCGTTCTGGTGAAGAGTGGCCAGTGTGGACAGGACGGGCATGAACAGGACCCGCGCCTCTTTCCAGGAGAGGTACCCTTCCTTGGCAGCCAGCAGATAGTCCCGGAGGGACTGAGCGCCTTCGACATATTCGCTGACGGCATAGGCCGTATTGTTCTCTTCAAAGATGTCCACGACCGAGATGAGAGCGGACAGACCGTTCATCTTCTGGAGTTTGCCCCAGAGCTCGAGGAACGAGCTGAGCAGGCTGTAGTAGGTCTCCTGAGAGCCTTCCCGTACCAGAAGGGACGCGGAGTCGGAACTTCTGCGGACCATGGTGTCCGGCAGGAACTCGCGGATGGTGACCGGGGTCTTCGTCTGCGTGTCGTAGCCCATGTAAGTGGTGCCGTCGCCGTTGGACTCCGTGACCGCGCCGACGAGGTAGTGTCCGCCGACGATGGTCCGCATGGGGAGGAACGGGGGCAGCTGCAAAGAGTCGTTATGGAAATGACAGTGCGGGCACTGTTCCGACGACCCTTTTTCCTTCATGCAGTTCATGCATAAGTTCTCGTATGACATGGAGTTCTCCTTTCATACAAACGTAAAATACCAGTATCATTCTAATATAAAAGGGGTCAGAAAGCCAATTACAAATGGTTTCAGATGCGTTACAGCGCCTTTTTGGCAATTTGTGTCCGTAAAAAAGGACACATTGAAAAAAGACAGAACAAGAGTGTTGACTTTGTTCGGATGGCGTGTATAATGGACTTGTAACGAAAAACAAATGTTCGAATTTTGTTCGGCTTCATTGGAGGTATATCACATGTTCGCTCTGAAAACCATCCTCGAATTCACCGCTATCGTCCTTCTCCTCGTCGGCTGGCTCAACGAAGACAAAGTCGTTGCCTTCGAGCGCGCTCTCTGGAAACAGCTGCGGGCACGTTTTGCCCCCAAAAGCGGCAAAGCCCACTCCGCCACCTACTACGCTTCCCGCGAAGCAGAACAGCGCGCCTGGAACGAGCGCGAGCGCATCGCCAGAAACGCCGAGTACGCCAGAAAACACGCCGTCATCCGCACCCTCGATGACGAACCCAAGCGTGTAGCCTGAGTCGCCCATTTCTCAGGTTTACATATATTGCAGGTAGAGTCTGCCTTAGACAACAAAACGGTGTGCCCTCCGGACACACCGTTTTTGTTATGTTTGAAATCTGGATCAGATGAGGTCCTCGGCATCTTCCGGGTTTTCCCAGTTGTGCCAGACGTTCTGGACGTCATCGTTGTCTTCGAACATTTCGATCATCTTCGCCATGTTCTTGAGAGAGTCCTCGTCGGTCAGCTTGACGTAGGTGGACGGGACGTACTGGATCTCGGCCGTGGAGAACTTGTAGCCGGCAGCTTCGAGGCTGTCACGGACAGCACCGAGGTCGGGGATAGCGGTACGGATCTCGAACACCATGTCATCGTCTGTGATGAAGTCTTCGGCACCGGCTTCCAGAGCGGCTTCCATCAGGGTGTCTTCATCGATGACGTTCTCATCTTCGTCTTCCTTGTCGATGAGGATGACGCCGCAGCGCTCGAACATGAAAGAAACGCAGCCGGACTGGCCGAGGTTTCCGCCGTATTTGTCGAAGTAGTGGCGAACGTCACCGGCGGTACGGTTCTTGTTGTCGGTCAGAGTCTCGACGATGACGGCGGTGCCGTTCGGGCCGTAGCCTTCGTAGACGTTCTCGATGTATTCCTTGCTGGAGTCTTCGCCGGCCGCCTTTTTGATGGCGCGCTCAATGTTGTCGTTCGGGATGTTGGCAGCTTTGGCCTTGGCGATGACGTCTTTCAGCTTGGAGTTGTTGTCGGGGTCCGGGCCGCCTTCGCGGATGGCGACGGCCAGCTCACGGCCGATCTTCGTGAAGACCTTCGCTCTCGCGTTGTCGGTCTTTTCTTTTTTACGCTTGATGGTGCTCCATTTGGAATGTCCAGACATGGGTGCACGCCTCCCTTAGTGAAATGTCAAAATACGGAACTATTATATAGAGGAATGTTCCTCTTGTCCATTGTAAATTATCTCGAAAAACTCCCGGAGACGGTCGAGTTCGCCGCTGAGGTAGAGGTAGCCGAACAGGGCCTCACAGCCGGTGGCGGCGTGGTAGCTCGCGCTGCTCATGTTCTTCGGGGTGTGGTTCGTGTGGGCATTGCGCCCTCTGCGGAAGACCGAGGCCTCTTTCTCCGTGAGGAGGGGAAGGAGCGTTTTGATGGCGGCCTCCTGGGCGTTCGCGTTGACCAGCTTCACTTTCGCCGCGTGGAGGTCCCGGTTCGGCCGGTTCGCCTCGGTGACGAGCTTCTCCCGGACGAAGAGCTCATAGACACAGTCGCCGAGGAAGGCGAGGTCCAGAGGACTCAGCAGGTTCGGGTCGGTCTCGGTGTTCAAAAATCGGTCCATAGTCCTGTCCTTATGTCACGTAGTCGAATTCGATGTCGTAGAGGCTGACGGTGTCGCCGTCCTCGATGCCGTTGTCCTGCAGCGCCTGGTCGATCCCGCTCGTCTGGAGGACTCTCTGCAGGTACTGGAGAGACTCGTAGTCGTCGTAATCGATCTTCGAGAGGATGGGGACGAGCCATTCGGCCTCGACGATGTAGATGCCGTCTTCGACCCGGATGGTGAAGCCGTTGTCCTGCTTCTTCTCGAGGGCTTCCAGCGGGATCTCCGCGGTCTCATACCGTTTGATGGGAGGCAGGGTGTCGAGTTTCGCGGCGACCGCGTTGATGAGCTCCTGCGTGCCCTCTTTGATGGGGGCGCAGATGTTGAAGTACTCATAGCCGAGCCCTTCGACATAGGAGCGGAACGCTTCGATCTGCTCGTCCGACGCCATATCGATCTTGTTGCCGGCGACGATCTGCGGGAGCTTTGTCATCTCCGGATCGAATTTTTCCAGTTCGGCGTTGATCGCCTTGAAATCCTCGATGGGGTCTCTGCCTTCGGAACCGGCCACGTCGACGATGTGGACCAGCATCCGGCAGCGCTCGACATGGCGCAGGAACTCATGGCCGAGGCCGATGCCTTCCGCCGCGCCTTCGATGAGACCGGGGATGTCCGCCATGACGAAGGACTTGCCTTCGCCCATGGAGACGACGCCGAGGACCGGGACGATGGTGGTGAAGTGGTAGTCGCCGATGATGGGTTTCGCTTCACTGACGACCGAGATGAGCGTGGACTTGCCGACGTTGGGGAAGCCCAGAAGGCCGACGTCCGCGAGCAGCTTCAGTTCGAGCTGCAGTTCCCATTCTTCGCCGGGAGCGCCGTCCTTGGCGAAACGGGGCGCCTGTCTCGTGGGTGTCGCGAAGTGCCGGTTGCCCCAGCCCCCGCGACCGCCGCGGGCCGCGATGAATTCCTCTTCGTCGGACATGTCGGCGATGATGGTGTCGGTCTCGACCTCACGGATGATGGTGCCCTTCGGGACCTTGATGTAGAGGTCCTGTCCGCGCTTGCCGTTGCACTTGTTGCCGCGGCCGTCTTTGCCGTTCTCGGCTTTGTACTTGCGCTTGTACCGGAAGTCCGACAGAGTGGCGAGCGAGTTGTCGACCACAAAGACGATGTTACCGCCTCTGCCGCCGTCTCCGCCGTCAGGCCCGCCGCTGGCGACGTATTTCTCACGGTGGAACGCGACCGCTCCGTTGCCGCCCTTGCCGGCGGTGACCGTGATCTTCGCAATATCGACAAACATAAATGTGTACTTCCTTCTTAGAGTTTTCATGATTATATACAATTGAATAGTCGAAGTCAATGAAACAACGTTTGACGGCGAAGTCCGTTTGTGATAGTCTTTAGGCGATTTACGGAAAGGGGACATACCCATGAAAGTTCTGATGCCGGAATACAGCACCCTCACGAGAGGCGATACCGATATGTCCGGGTTCGAAACACTCGGAGACCTCGTCATCCTCGACCACCCGACGCGGGAGGAGCTGAAAGCCGAACTGGCGGACGCTGATATCCTGCTCGTCAACAAAACGAATGTCGATGAGGACCTGCTGTCTGCCGCGCCGAAACTGCGTTATGTCGGTGAGTGCGCGACCGGGTACAACAACATCGACCTCGCCGCCTGCAAAAAGCGCGGCATCACGGTCACTTACGTGCCGGCCTATTCGACCGACGCCGTGGCGCAGCATGTGTTCGCGTTCCTGCTCGAACACTATTCCCGCATCCACGACTACAACGACTTCGTCAAAGACGGGGGATGGATCCGTTCCGGAAACTTCTCGGAATTCTGTTTCCCGACGGCAGAACTGGCCCACAAGACGATCGGCCTCGTCGGGTACGGACGCATCGGAAGCAAGGTGGCGCTCATCGCCAAATCTTTCGGCATGAACGTCCTCGCCACGTCCCGGTCGTTCCTGTCCGGCTACTCGGGCGACGGCCTCGCGCAGTTCGTGCCCTTCGACACGCTGCTCGCGGAGTCCGATGTCGTCTCGGTCCACTGCCCGCTGAACGACGATTCGTTCCACCTGTTCAATGAGAAGACCTTCGCCAAAATGAAGGAAGGCGCTTTCTTCATCAATACGGCCCGCGGACCCATCGTGTCCGAACCGGCTCTGGCCGCCACGCTGAAGAGCGGACACCTTGCCGGCGCCGCGGTCGACGTCATCGATGTCGAACCCATGCAGGCAGATTCGGTCCTGCTCGATGTCGAGACCTGCATCGTCACGCCCCATGTCGCCTGGGCTCCGAAAGAGACCCGCCAGCGGCTGGTCGATGTAGTCGTCAGCAATGCGTACTGCTGGCTCGAGAAGGAGCCCGTCAATGTGGTAGAAGCCGATTGACAAAGCACTGCCCTCTCTGCTAGAATACATTGGCAATACGGAGACGTATCGAAGTGGTCATAACGGGGCTGACTCGAAATCAGTTTGCCGGTAACTCCGGCACGAGGGTTCGAATCCCTCCGTCTCCGCCAAAAGAAAGAGACTCGCCAACGGCGGGTCTCTTTCTTTTTTGCGGTGCGGTGGGATCCGAACCCGGAAGGGCTCGAGCGTCAAGAAAACAGTCCTGCGGACTGTTTTTAGCGAGAGGAGCTGCGGCAGCAGCTCGGTGCGGTTTTCCGAAGGAAAAACGCATCGAATCCCTCCGTCTCCGCGCAAAACGAAGTTTTGCCGAGCTGGGGGAAGCGCTGAATCCCACCGTCTCCGCGACAAGGAGTTTGTGTTATAATAGACCCATCCCACCTCAGGAGGTCCCACCATGGCAGACATCGTCCGTTACTACATCTCCTTCAAAGGCCGCGTCCAGGGCGTCGGTTTCCGCTGGCGCGCCCAGACCATCGCGAACGACCTGGGTCTCACCGGATGGGTGCGCAACGAGTACGACGGTTCCGTTGCCATGGAGCTCCAGGGCCCCATCGTGAAGATCTATCAGCTCGTCGACACCCTCGAAAACGACCACTGGATCCGCATCGAAGAGAAGTACATGCGGGAGATCCCGGTCGAGGCGCACGAATCGCAGTTTCGGGTCACACACTGACTTTTTCGGTCAAAGGTGGCAAATCGCCTATAAATATGTTATGATAGCTTAGTTAATATATTAAACCTTGGAGGCAAGGACTATGCTGGGTGCCATCATTGGAGATATCGTCGGTTCTCCCTATGAATTCGATGAGAACAACATCAAAACGACGAATTTCCCTCTGTTCACAGACAAGTCTGTCTTCACGGACGATACCGTCATGACGGTGGCAGTCGCCAGAGCACTGATGGACACCTACGGTGCCGACGACGATGTCATCGAAAACGCACTGACCATGCAGATGAGGGCCCTCGGCCGCAACTACCCCGCACGGGGCTACGGCGGCATGTTCCAGGCCTGGCTGCTGGTCGACACCGCGGAAGCCTACAACAGTTTCGGCAACGGCAGCGCCATGCGTGTCGCCGCGGCGGGCTGGCTGTACCGTACCCTCGAAGAGACCCTTCACGCGGCGGAACTCACCGCCCGTGTCACCCATAACCATCCGGAAGGCATCAAAGGCGCACAGGCCATCGCGGCGGCCATCTTCCTGGCCCGTCTCCACCTTCCGAAAGACGACATCCGCGCGTACCTGTCGAAGACCTTCGGGTACGACCTCACCCGGACCCTCAAACAGATCCGCCCGACCTACAAGATGGACGAGACCTGCCAGGGCTCCGTCCCGGAAGCCATCACGGCCTTCCTTGAGGGCAACGGGTTCGTCGATGTCATCCGCAAAGCCGTATCCATCGGCGGCGACAGCGACACTATCGCCTGCATGGCGGGGTCCATCGCCGAAGCCTACTACGGCATCCCGGAACAGCTCGAGAAAGATGCGTTCCAGCGCCTCACCCCGGACCTTTCGTCCACGGTCCTCAAGTTCCGGAGATTCTACCTTGACAACTCCGGCACGCCTCTGCCCGGCTGGGAAGAGAGTGTCTACTATAACCCCGACGAGGTCCTGAAAGGCCTCAAGAACCTGGAGTTCGCCATCTCGGAATTCTACATCAAGTCCGGCAGCGGTAAAATGGAGCCGCAGCCCGTGCTCGATGAGATCGCGGAACTGCTCCGCAAGGACGAAGTGGCGCTCATCACGGTCCAGGCACCGAGCCAGTCGCTGAAGTATTCCACCAGCGCGGACGCGGTCCAGGTCCAGTGCATCAACGACAGCGAAGGACACCTCCTGCTGCCGATCTTCACCTCGAAGAACCAGGTCTCGTCCGGCGGTCCGGAACTGTACTGCATGACCGACAGCATCCGGAACATCCTCGAATCCAGCCTGGCGGCCGACAACCTGTTCGGCGTCATCATCAACCCCTTCGGACAGAACTTCCTGCTCGACAAAAAGAACGTCCGCCTGCTTGTACAGCAGTTCGCGATGGACCAGTCACTCGCCGCGAAGTCCAGGAAAAAAGAGGACTGACGTTCTGACACAGACACACAGCACACCTTGGGAGACGTTTTATGGCAACGAAAATCATCATTGCTGCGCACAAGCAGTACCGCATGCCGGAAGACCCGGTCTATGTCCCGGTACAGGTGGGCGCAGCCTGCAATAAAGACGCGGAGGGCAATCCCGTCGACCTCGGGTTCCTGAAGGACAACACCGGGGAGAACATCTCGGCGAAGAACCCGCATTTCTGCGAACTGACCGGCCTTTACTGGGCGTGGAAGAACCTCGAGGCAGATCACCTCGGACTCGTCCACTACCGCCGGTATTTCGGTTCTCCGAAGAAGACGAAGGCCGAAGACCTTTACGACACCATCCTGACCGGGGAAGAGGCAGATCGCCTTTTCCAAAAATACCGTGTCCTGGTCCCGTCCCGCCGCAACTATTACATCGAGACCCTCTATTCCCACTACGCGCATACCCACTATGCGGAGCACCTCGATGAGACCCGGAAGATCATCGAAGACATCTGTCCGGACTATCTCGGCTGCTTCGACACCGTCATGGCGCAGCGCTCCGGCTACATGTTCAACATGTGCGTCATGGACCGGGAACTCATGGACTCCTACTGCTCCTGGGTCTTCAGCATTCTTTTCCGTCTCGAAGAAGCGCTGAAAAATCAGGAACAGGAACTCTCCTTCTACCAGGGCCGCTTCTACGGCAGGGTCTCCGAGATCATCTTCAACGTCTGGCTGCAGCACCAGCTGGAGACCGGCGTCCTCTCGAAGAAGGACATCTGCGAACTGCCCTGCATCTACACCGAAAAGGTCAACTGGCTGAAGAAGGGCACCGCGTTCCTGTCGGCCAAGTTCCTGCACAAACGCTACGAAAACAGTTTCTAAATAAAGGTGATTTCCATGAAAAACGCGGTCGCACGCACCGTGGCACGGGAATCCGGCAAACTCACATCTAAGGAAAGGTCTGAATATTTTAACTTCGGGTTTCAATATTTCGGACCTTTTTTATATGGATTCACGAAGTGGCTTTCCGGCCGCCTGAACGAAGAAGGGCTCACGAACGTCTTCTTCTTCTCCCGGGACGGCTACATGATGCAGAAAGCCTTCGAACTGCTTGCGCCGGACTTCCCCCAAACGAAATATGTCTACTTCTCCCGCAAGAGCCTGCGCCAGAGCCTCCTCTGGAAGTGTGAGGGCTTTTCGGAGTCCCTTCGTTACCTGACCTACGAGAACTTCATCTCGGTGGGCCGGCTCCTCGACTATTACGGCTTCGGGGAGACCGAGCGGGCTGCCGTCGCGGAGCAGTACGGGCTGGACCTCACGGAAGACCTGCCCTGGAACACACTCTCCGAGAACGAGACCGCGAAGCGTGTCTACGACCTGCTGGCAAGCGACATTGCCGCCAAGTCCCGGGAACAGTATGACCTGCTCGACGGATACCTCGATGCCATCGGCATGACCGGCAAGGTCGCCATCGTGGATATCGGGTGGATCGGCAGCATGCAGTACGCGCTCGAAGAGTTTGCCCGGATGAGTGGGAGAGACCTCACCGTATCCGGCTTCTACGTCGGCATGAACCCGGAAAACCCGATCGAAGGCCTCGCGGAAGGCTACCTTTACAACAAAGACGACCTCGCGCTGCGCAAGAGCCTCCTCTGCTTCTTCGGCGGCCTCGAGAAACTGTTCCAGAGCCTCGAGGGCTCCACCGACGGCTATGTCCGGGAGAACGGCACGGTCGTGCCCACCTGCGCGGCCTATGAATACGAGGGCGATGTACGCATCCGGCGCTTCATCAAAGAATGGCAGCAGGGCGCGCTCGACTTCGTCGCGCTCGCCAAAGACGACCCGTACGCGGAGAAGGTCCAAGACCTTCGCGACTGGGCGATGCCTCTCGTCGAGTTCGGTAAATCGCCGCCTCTCTGGGGCGTGAAGCTCTTCTCCTTCTTCTACAATGTCGACGGGACGAAACAGTACTTCGTCGCGCAGAAACCTCTGTGGAAGTACGGCCCGAAGGAACTCGTCCACGACCTGTCCAACAGTGTCTGGAAGACCGGCTTCATGAAGTCGGTCCTGAAGGTGCCGTTCCCGTATTTCAAGATCTACGATATCCTCCGAAAGTGAGACCCCTGTCATGAGACTCAAGACGCTTCTTTACACGCTGTGCCTGCGCAAGTACCGCGCGGTCAGCTTCGATATCTTCGATACGCTCCTGGAGCGGGACGTCGACCGGCCGGTCGATGTGTTCCTCCGGGTCGGAGACATCGTGCTGGGCGCCGGGAAGGGCGAGCAGTTCCAGGCGGACCGGATCGCGGCCGAGAAGGCGGCACGGGTGCCGGCGCCGAACGGGGAAGTGACCCTCGACGACATCTACGACGCGCTGGTGGAAGCCGGGTATGACCGGGAGACCGCTGAGGAGCTGAAGACGGAAGAAGTCCGGTCAGAACTGAACGGCTGCTTCGTCAAGGCCTCCATGAAGCCGGTCTTCGATGCCGCTTTGAAACGTGGGAAGACCGTGTTCCTTATCTCGGACATGTACCTGCCGCCGGAAGTCATCTCCGGCATGGCGGCCCGCTGCGGCTATGAAGGCTATGAGAAACTGTTCGTCTCCAACGAGTACGGCGTCAGCAAGCGGAGCGGGAAACTCTTCGGGGAAGTCCTGAAGGAGTACGGCCTTTCGAAGAACGACCTCATCCACATCGGAGACAGCATCGGTGCCGACCTGCTCGGCGCCCGGAAAGCGGGCATCGCCGCACTGCCGGTGGCCCGGAAAAACAGACTGGGGAGGCTGCTGAATCGCTCATGAACAAGATCCTCGAAGTGAATGTGGACGATATGGGCTTCGGCGGCGTCTACTCGCTGGTCCGAAACGTCATCCTCGCGAAACCCGGAGGGACGACCCTGGACATCGCCTGCATCGAACCCTTTGAACAGCAGAAAAACATCGACGAACTCGCGGAACACGGCTGCACGGTCCACTACGTGGGTTATGCCGGGAACAAGATCAAAAAGCAGTTCGTCATCATACAGAACCTGAAGAACCTCATCCGGGAGGGCGGCTATGAAGCCGTGCACATCCACGGCGATGTAGCATACAAGCTTCTGGTCTATTCCGTCGCGGCACGCCTGTCCGGCGTGAAGACCATCCTGCTCCACTCCCACGCGTCCGGTACGGACGGGAACCACCGGGACCTCAAGCGGAAACTCCACATGGCGTCCCGCCGTTTCCTCAAGTGGACCGGGACCGGGTACATCTCCTGCTCCGACCTCGCGGCGGACTGGATGTTCCCAAATGTGAAGTCGAACAAGATCACGATCATCCACAACGGCGTCGACCTCGACAAGTTCCGTTTCGACCCGGAGAGCCGGGCCGCCATGCGGAACGAGTGGGGCCTCGAAGACGCCTTCGTGCTCGGCCATGTGGGACGGTTCGAATACCAGAAGAACCACGAGTACCTCGTCGACATCTTCGCCGCCGTGAAGCAGCGCGTCCCGAACGCGAAGCTCTTCCTCGTGGGCGAGGGGAGCCTGCAGGAGGACATCCGGAAGAAAGTGTCGATGCTCGGCCTTGCGGACGACGTCATTTTCGCGGGTCTGTCCCGGGAAGTCCCGAAACTCCTCTCCGGCTTTGACGTCTTCGTCCTGCCCTCCCATTTTGAAGGGCTGCCCATCGTCGGCGTCGAGGCGCAGGCGGCCGGCCTCCCGGTGCTCTTCGCGGACACCATCACGAGAGAAGCCAAACTGACGGAAGCCTCCTGGTTCCTGCCCATCGGAGAGACCGATGTCCCGCAGTGGGCGGAGAAAATCGCGGACCTGACCGGCGCGGAGCGGGGCGACCCCTACGAGCGCCTGAAGGCCCAGCACTTCTCGCTCCAGGACACTATCCAGGAGTTCCTCGACCTCTACGCGTGAATCGCCTATACCAATGCAAAACAATAACACCCGGACGGGGATGCCCCGTTCGGGTGTCTTTTTGTGTCTGTGGGACTGTCCGGTCGCTCAGCTCTGACCGAGGACCCTCCGGAATGCTTTCAGAGCCTCCGGGAAGTCCTCTTCCGGCAGCGCCGAGGGAAGGAGGGTCAGGTGGGCCGTGTGCCCGTCAAAGCTCTCCCAGAAGACGCTGAGGCCGACCGCGTCGAAGTCCTCTTTCGTGCCGGTGAAGGGGACCGTGAGCCGGACCTGCAGGCCGTTCTCGCTGACCCGGCATTCCTCATAAGTGAGGTTGTCCCGGAGCAGCTCGTAGAAGCGGCGGGTCTTGGCGGTGGCGAAGCGGCGGATCTTGCGGATCTGCGCGCCGATGTGTCCGTCCCGGATGTAGCCGCAGAGGGCGATCTGTTCCGTTTTACTGGCGGTCTGGGAGAAGCGCCAGATCTGATCGTGGTAGGCGTCCGCCAGGACCCGGGGCAGCACCATGAAGGAGATGCGGATGCCGGGGGTCAGAACGTTCGCGAAGGAACTCATGTAGACGACATTGTCCGCGGTCGCCAGCGCGTAGAGGGAAGGGGTCGGCCGGGAGGCATAGAGGAAGTCGTTGTCGTAGTCGTCCTCCAGGACGAGGGCCGCGCGGGCCTCACTGTACTCGACGAGCTCGAGGCGCCGTTTCATCGGCATGACATCGCCGAACCGGGTCATGTGGGAGGGGGAGACGTAGATGATGGTAGCGTCCTTGTCCCGGTAATGGACCTCAAAGCCATAGTTCTCGAAGCGGGAGATGCCCTTCCGGAAACTCCGGTCCGGGAAGGAGACGGTCTTGTCGTTCGGGAGCAGCGTGCAGAGGATGTCGAGGAGGGTGTCGGTGCCGGCGCCGATGACGATCTGATCCTTGTCGGCGATGACGTTCCGTTTCCTGCGGATGTATTCCGCGATGGCCTCCCGGAGGTCCTCTTCGCCCTGGGGTTCACTGTAGGAGCAGAGCCGTTCCTTCTGGCGCAGAGCGCTGTTGATATACCGATGCCAGAGCGCCACATCGAAACTCTGCAGGTCCGCGTCGCCGCTCGAGAGATCGAAACGGGGTCTGACCCTGCCGGTGAAGTCCTTCGGCACTTCGGGGACCGTCTGCTTTCGACCGGCTTTCCGGGAGACGTAATAGCCGCTGCGGTCCGACGACAGGAGGAAGCCCTCCGCCTGCAGCGCGAAGTAGGCGTTCTCGACCGTCGTGCGACTGACGCCGTGGATGGCGGATGCCTCCCGGATGGAGGGCAGCCGGTCGCCCTGGGCGAGCTGACCGTCCAGAATGCGGTCTTTATAGTATGCGTAAAGTTCTAAATACTTCTTCATGGGATCTTCAACTGACCTTTAAAAAATATTGATTATTGTCACTATCTTTCATGTCAGTTCCAGTATATACTGTCTGCAACGTTGAAACAAGAAAAACTTCCCCCCTGCAGAAAGGAACGACTTCCCATGACCAGACGCACCACCTCCGCCGTATCCACGCGGAACAGCACCGACCTCCGGCGCCTGACGACGGCCGCCGTCGCGACCGCGCTCGTGTTCCTGTTCACCTTCCTCATCAAAGTGCCGACCGTGATCGGGTATATCCACCTCGGCGATGCGTTCGTCCTGCTCTATGCCGCAATGACCGGCGACCCGCTGGCGCTCCTGGTCGGAGCACTCGGAGAAGGGCTGGCCGATGTCGCCGGCGGCTATTTCCAGTATGCGCCCGCAACAATGCTCATCAAGGCACTGATCGCGCTGCCCGTCGTCCTGTCGGCCCGAAAGGAGTCGACGGAAGGCAAAGACCGCTCGACCATCCTGACGCCAAAGACTTTCCTGTGGTCTCTCCCTTCCGTCCCGATCACCCTCGGCGGCTATTTCCTGATCGACTACCTGCTGAGCGGCGCCTACGCGTTCCCGGCCCTCTGGTCCAACGGCGTGCAGGCTGTCGGAAGCATCCTGTTGTTCGCGGTCCTCGGCGCCGCGTTTGACCGAAGCAGTCTTTCGAAGCGCCTGCGGTGAATCGCCAAAAAGAATACAAAAAGAAACGTGCGGACCTCAAATGAGGCTCGCACGTTATTTTTATTCGCTCGTTTTCCGTTTGGGTCGCAGCTTCTGCAGCGATGGCCAGGGAGTTAGCATCCAGTTCACCGGGACCGTGAAGGGTTTCCAGGAGAAGAGGTAGGTGAGGGCCACAGCCAGGACGACCGAGATGAGCAGGTGGTACCAGAACGACGTGTGGATGAGGTCCACGACCCACTCCCGGTGGATGATGACATCGAGGATGGGCAGGTGCCAGAAGTAGACGGACAGGGTCCGGGCACCGAGCTCGGTCATGCGGGGCACCGTCATGCGCGGGACCAGCGTGAAGAACGCGAGGATGACCAGCGCGCTGATGAAGTAGGTGAGACCGCGGTACAGGAAATCGACGGGGCCGAGGGCCTTCGGGATCTCATCGTAGTTGTTCTGCCCGGTGAAGAGCCGGCGCAACAGGTAGACCTGCTTCTCGAAGACGATGCAGATGGTGAACCATGCGACGAGGACTGCCGCTCCGGCGGCGCGTACCGACTTTTTGTCGAGGAACTCCGCGAACCGGTTCCGGTCCAGCATGTACCCCGCATAGAAGAACGGGAAGAACACGATGATGCGGGACAGGGTGAACCCTTCACTGATGAAGGGGACATAGCCGATGGCCAGTCCTACGAGGACGGTCGCCGGGAACACATACTTCGGCGGGAACTTTCGCAGTAGCCAGGCCAGTGTGTAGTGGGCGAAGATGGCCAGCATGAACCAGGAGATCTTTCCCTGGTCATAGAAGCTGAACCCGTGCTCCGGTTTCCGGATGTGGATGGACCAGTCCCGGAACATGCTGAGGACGAAGCAGATAAAGATGTAAGGCACCAGCTTTCGCCAGTTGTACTTGTCTGCCTGTACCGTCCGTTTGGAGAACAGGCCGGAGATGAAGAGGAACGCGGGCATGTGGAAACTGTAGATGAACAGGAAGAGGCTCCGGTCATATCCATAGTATTCACAGCCGCGCTCGATGGCGTGGCCGAAGACGACGAGAAGAATGAGAAGGAACTTCGCATTGTCCCATCGGGGGTCGCGTTTGGCAGTTGGCAGAGGGATCAGATCCTTTCTCTCATGCTGCGGATGGTGCGGCGGAACATGTCTTCCATGCCGACCGAGGGGACATATCCGAGGGCCTTCAGCTTCGAAGCGTCCAGGCGGATGATCATCTGGGGGTTATAGCCGAAGGAGGCGATGTCCTCCGGGATCTCGATACGGACGTCGACACCGGCTTCCGGTTCGAGACCGGCGACCAGCTCCGCCATCTCCCGGATGGAGCAGGCGGTGTCCATATTGGTGACGTTGTAAGCCTCTCCGTTCTCACCCTTCAGAAGGATGGTGTAGAGGGCACAGACCGCGTCAGCGGTGTAGCAGTAGCTGCGGACCGTGGAGCCGTCCGTGTGGAGGACGATGTCCTTCTTCTCCATGAGGCAGCGGGCGAACTCGGCGAACACCCGGCCGTCGTGGTATTCGACACCGGCGCCGAAGGTCTGGGAAAGACGGGCCACTTTGACGGGCACGTCGTACTCGGAGGCATAGGAAGCGCAGAGGCATTCGACCATCCGCTTGCCTTCGGAGTAGCTGCTCCGGATGGACAGGGGCTCGATGAGTCCGTAGTCCGACTCGGAGATGGTCTCGTTCTTCCCGTCGGGCACACCGTACACTTCCAGGGAAGAGAGGTAGACCATGCCGCTGACCTGCTTCTCTTTTGCGAACTGCAGGAGACGGTCGGTGCCGTAAATGGCGGTCTGGATGGTCTCGACGGGGCTTTCGACGAAGAACTTCGAACCGGTGGCGCTGGCGCCGTGGACGACGTAGTCGACCGGCTTGTCGTACTCGACGGGCTTCGACAGGTCGCCGATGACGAACTCGAGCTTCTCGTTCGGAAGCACGTCTTCGAACATGGCCTGCGCCTTCTGTTCATTGCGGATGAATGCCGCCACGGTGATGTCGGCATCGTAGAGGCGATTCGCCTCGAGCAGAGTCCGGACCATCTGCGAACCGATGAGGCCGGTGGCTCCGGTGATGAAGACGGTCTTCCCGGACAGGGCCGGAAGCAGACCGTTGTTATTTAAAGTCTTCGCGCAGAGGGCCATGTCCTCGCGCAGTACGGAATCGGTCATGGTCAGCTCTCTTTCGGTTTGCGGAAGGTGTTGAGCTTCGTGCGGTTGCCGTTGGTGAGACCGAAACCAAAGGTCTGCTCGTTCTCACGGTACTGGAGCAGCGCGCGGAACATGTAAACGTCTTCCGGCGTGGTGACTTTGATGTTGCCCCGGTTGCCCTCCACCATGTGGACGGGGATGCCCAGCGTATGGCAGATGGTGCAGTTGTCGACCATGTTCTCGTAGCCGTTCTCGGTGGCACGGATCTTGTCATGGGCGGCGATGATGTCCTTCAGGACGAAGGTCTGGGGCGCCTGGGCCGCAAAGGTGTCTTTCCGGTACGGGACCTGGTCGACGCCTTCGCCGTCGTGGCTCAGAAGGATGGTCTCGAAGCAGGGCGTGCAGGTGATGGCATTGCCCTTTTCCTTCGCGGTCTCGATGTTCTCGGTGATGACATCGTAGGAGACGAAGGGGCGGACGCCGTCGTGGAGCAGCACGATGCTGTCGTCGGGGTTCTCAGACTCCGCTTTTTTCAGCAGGTTGTAGATGGTGTCCTGTGCGCTGGAGCCGCCGGGGATGACGTCTGCCACCTTGGTGAGGCGGTACTCTTCGCAGAGGGACTCGACATACGGGATGTAGTCTTCCAGGGTGGAGATGTAGATCTTGTCGATCTTCGTGTGCCACTGGAACAGACGGACCGTATGGACCAGGACCGGCATGGAGTTGATCTCGAGGAACTGTTTCGGGATACCGGCACCCATACGGACGCCGCTTCCGCCGGCAAAGATGAGAGCAATATTCATAAAAGGATCCTCCTTTTGAGTTGCTTAGTCGTGGGTGTCCTGCTTCTCGTCCTCGTCGTCCGTTTCCTCACGGGGCGTCAGGGAGGAGAAGTCCAGGTGACGGAGCAGTTCGACGCCGTCTTCCACCGCTTTGATCTCGGCTTTGATGTCTTCCGGGATGTTCCCGAGGACGATCCAGTCGATGACACGGTCGGAGGCGCCGGAGTCGATGTAGTCGAAGTGGACGTCGACATACTCCTCGACCTTTTCGTAGTCGAAGTCGTCGTTCTCGAGCGCGGTCATGACTTCGTCGAAGGTGTGGCAGACCTTGCCCGGAGCGGACTCCTCGTAGTCGCGGTGGAAGCCGCGGGAGAAGGAGTACTGGATCTCGTCGAAGGCGAAGAACAGCATGGGCTTTCTCATGAGGGAGAACTCGAAGATGTTCGAGGAGTAGTCCGTGATGAGAAGGTCGGTCTTATAGAAAAGGTCGTTGATGTTCGGATACTTGTTGGCGTCCACGAACTTGTCCTTGTACTCCTCTTTGATGGGGACCGGTTCCGAGACCCAGGGGTGCATCTTGAAGAGGACCACGGTGTCGTCTCCGCAGAACTCATAGAGCCGGTCGAAGTCGATGAGGTGGTAGGGGTAGTGGGCGTCGAAATGGTTCTTGCCCCGGTAGGTGGGAGCGAAGAGGATGACGCGCTTGCCGTCGATCATCGGGAACTGTTCGAGCAGTTCTTTTTCTTTCTTCGCGCGGTAGTCGGGGTCGAGGTATTCATCCATCCGCGGCATGCCGGTGGGGAGGACGTTCTCGGTGTTGATGCCCCAGACTTCGGAGAAGAAGTGGGCGATCGCCTTACTTCCGGCGATGCCGTACTTGTACTGGCGGTGACAGCCGTTCGGCGCGGGACAGCCGGTGTGGCCCCAGCGGCTGTAGCCGGAGGACTTGAAACCGGCGCCGGCGTGCCACAGCTGGATGAGCGTCGTGTCTTCGTTCAGGAAGATCCAGTCGAGGATGGGGGCGTGGTCGTCGATGAAGATCATGTCGGACTGTGCCATCTTCCAGAGGACTTTGAGCCAGCTCGGGATGCCGTAATGGGGGTTCGCCACAGTGGCGCGGGCCGAGTAGATGAGGTTGTAGTCTTTGTCCATGCCGCGCTCGACCATGCGGTCGGCGACACTCATGATGTTGGTGCCGAGCTTCTCGCTCTGCTCGCTCATGAAGAGGATGGTGGGTTTCGCGTTCTTTCCGCGGAGCAGACGGTTGAGGTCATGAGACGTGTTGTAGTCCCAGGTCATGAACTTCCGGCCCGCTTTGACATAACGCTTATGGATGTTCTTTTTGAGTTTCGCCATGCCCGTCGGGTTGTTCTCCTGACGGTTGTCGACGTTGAAAACTTTGAGGCCGGACTTCGAGAGGTCCATGATGTTGAGGATGATGCCGAGGTCTTCTTCGTCTTCGGTGACGGAGAAGTTCACGCAGTATCCCTTCGTCTTGTTGTTGTGCAGGAAGGTGCGGGAACGCTCCTGAAGCTTCGGCGCGAGTTCCGGTGCCACTTCCGGTGCACAGAGAATATCGGTGCCCTGGCAGGCATAGATGGTGTAAGTGCCGGTGGGCACGCACATGACGGCACCGGTGTTGGTGACGTTCAGAGACAGCCGGTAGGTGTGTTCATCGAGCTGCTCTGCCTTGTACTTTGCGTTTGCCATCAGGAACGCCGCGACCAGATAGAAGTCGAGGGGCTGTGTCCGGTCGAAGCCCTCCGTGTAGTCGACCTTCACGGTGAGATGCATGTGGATGCGCTCCCATTCGATCTCCGTGATGGTGGCTGAGATGAGGTGCTCGTCGAGCCGGTTGGTCATGAGGATTTTGCGGTTGCTGTCGTGAAAGTCTGCCATATGAAGATATCCTCCTCAAAAAAGTCATTAAATTATATCATATAAGGGCAGGCCATTTCCATAGAATTCCGTGACCATTTATGGTAATATAGCGATATACGTTGGGAGGTGCTCCTATGAGCCTTGAACGACCGGACTTTCTCAATGAAAGTTCCCCGGCAGATCCGAATCTCAATATCTCGGAAGAACCGGCTGTCGCCAACGTTGACGAACGTCCCCGCTACGAGGTCGCGTTCTTTTCCCCCGAATTCATGGAGGTCATCGAAGAGAACCGCCGCAGGGAGCACGAGCTGCTGGTCCACTGGCAGACCGATGCCGAAAGCGGAGACCCCGAAGCCCAGCTGCAGATGGGGATCAACTATCTCTACGGCATCGGAGGCGTCGAACAGGACGACGGCAAAGCATTTGAATATTTTGAAGCAGCCGAGTCGGGCAGTCCGGAAGCGGACTACTGGCTGGGCCTCTGTTATATGAACGGGATCGGGACCGACGAGGACCCGGCAAAGGGGTTCGAACTGCTGAAACAGGCAGCGGACCACGAAGACCCGCTGGCGCTCTGTGCCCTCGGTGCCTGTTATGAAAACGGCATCGGAACGAAGCAGGACCTGAAAGAAGCGGTCTTCTGCTATACAGCGGCGATGGACCGCGGTTCCGTCGAAGCGGCCTTCCAGCTGGCCGAACTGCATTTCCTCGGCAGCGGTGTCGAGCGGAACGACCAGAAGGCCCTGGAACTGTACCGGAAAGCCGCGGAGGGCGGCGACAACCGCGCCCTCTTTATGCTGGGTTTCTGCTTCGAGACCGGCGCCGGTGTGGAGCGGGACCTCGAAAAAGCGGCGGCCCTTTACCGGGAAGCGGCGCAGAAGGGTGTCCAGGAAGCGAACTGTTTCCTCGGTGTCCTCTACTTCAACGGCAGAGGGGTCCCGGAGGACCGGCAGGAGGCCGTCCGCCTGTTCCGCCTCGCCGCCGACGAAGGGTTCCCGCGGGCAAACTTCCTGCTTGGCTATTGCTATGACTTCGGTGCCGGCGTGGAGCCGGACCTCGAAAAAGCCCTCGAATACTACTGGAAAGCGGCGGAACGCGGCGATGTCGACGGCATGTACCAGATCGGCCTCTGCTGCGAGACCGGCCACGGGACCGCGCAGAACTACGAAAAAGCCGCGGAATGGTATGAAAAGGCCGCCATGGCGGGAGACCCCCGGTCCATGGTCCGCCTCGGTGTCCTCAGTGAAGCCGGCAACGGTCTTCCGAAAGATGAATCGAAAGCGGTCTCCTGGTACCAGATGGCCGCCGGCCTCGGCAACACCGAGGGCATGACGAACCTCGCGGTCCTGCTGCGGCAGGGCAGAGGCACGGCACCGGACTATGCGGAGTCGTCCCGTCTGCTGGAAACGGCGGCGGAACAGATGGACCCCCGGGCGATGTACCTGAGTGGTCTTCTCTACCTCGACGGCGATGAACAGCACCCGAAAGACGAGCGCCACGCGTTCCGTCTCTTCCTCGATGCGGCGGAGGCCGGCTACGAAAAAGCCTGGTACGCCGTCGCCCACTGCCGCGAAAACGGCATCGGCACGCTGGCCAACCCGGTCCGCGCCGCCACCGACTACCGTCTCGCGGCGGAATACGGCCTGCCGGACGCCCAGTTCCGGTACGCGACCATGCTCCACCGGGGCGAGGTCGTCCGTCAGAACGATGAGGAATCGCTCCGATGGCTCACCAAAGCGGCGGCCCAGGGCCACCCGGAGGCCATCTGCGACCTGGGATACTATTACGATACCGGCATCTGTGTCTCGAAAGACCCGGTAAGGGCCCGGCACTATTTTGAGGAGTCCGCGGCCCTCGGCTGCGCCCGCGCCCTGACGAACCTCGCTCAGCTCTATGCGGTGGGCAGAGGGGTCGAGGCGGACGAAGAGAAGGCGGTCGACCTGTTCCTGAAGGCGGCCGATGCCGGCGACCCCTTCGCCATGACCCGCATCGGGGAAATGTATGAACACGGTGTCGGGGTCAAACAGCAGAAAGACCTGTCGAAGGCGCTCCACTGGTATCGGAGAGCCTCCAAGGGCGGCGACGTCGTCGCGGCCGGTGCCCTCGAACGGATGCGAGTGATGTTCCGGGACATGTTCCGGCGGGCGCTCTTCACGGCCATCGGCCTGTCCATCGCGGGCCTCATCGCCGTCATCCTGAACCTTGTCGGCGTGTTCCCGCTGGTGACCGGCGTCCTTGCGGGGCTCTGTTTCCTCGGAGAACTTGTCCTCGCCGGCACGACACTGCCCCTGCTGAAACAATATTTTTATTTTTGAGGTGATACAGTATGAAAACGATGATACTGGCTACCAAGATCTTCCTTGCGGTCGTCGGCGTCCTGCTGGCTGCCGCAGGCATCATCTGCCTTGCGAACCCCCTCGGTGCCGTCAGCACCGTCGCCTGGCTCATCGGCCTTGTCCTGCTGGTCTCCGGCATCGGCACGGCGATCTACTACTTCATGTTCGGAAGCTTCCTCGTGTTCGCGTTCCCGGTGCTGATCAACGCCATCCTGCACATCCTCTTCGGCGTCATCTTCCTGCAGCATCCGGACGGGACCTCCCGGGTCTTTATCGTGCTTTACGGCATGCTCCTGATCCTCGTGGGGCTCACGGCTGCCGCCATCGCCTTCGTGGCCCGGAATTTCGTGGAGAACAAAGCGGTCTTCACGGGCATCCTGGTCGTCGGACTGGTCGCGGTCGTCCTCGGCATCGTGACCCTGACCTCTGATGTGGCGGGCGCGTTCCTGATCGCCATCCCCGTCGGTCTGGGCCTTCTTCTCATGGGGGTCGGATACCTCGCTCTCGATGTGAAACTCATCAAAGGCGAGAAGGCAGGGGAGACCCCGAAGTACTTCAAGGACGTCGACGACGAGCCGAAAGAAGCTTAAGAAAAAACTGTCAGAAAACCGGGCCCCGGATGCTTGCATCCGGGGCCTTTCCCGTATAGAATATTGTACTGTACATTTGCGAGAGAAAGAAGAAGACAAACCCATGAAACGTCCTGATGGAAAAACCATCGCAGTCATCATCGCCCTCCTGTTCGTGGCAATTTCTGCCGCCATCAGCGTGGGGGTCGTCATCCACGGGATCCAAGGCCTGAACGATGAAAAACCGGTCTCCGTTTCCCGCGAAGTGGAAGCGGCAAAAGCGGAGCGTGCCAAGAAAAAACAGGAGTCGAAGCGCACGGAAAAACGTGAGACGACGACCGTCAAAGAAACGAACCCGGCCAAAAAGGCGAAACAGCAGACTGCAGAACAGAAAGCGAAGAAGCAGACCTCCAAAAAGCAGACCACGACGGAGAAGACGACCGCAAAGAAAAAGACGACAAAGAAAACGACGAAAAAGAGCACGAAGAAGACCACCGTCAAGGCCGACGGCTCGAAGGTCATCTATCTCACCTTCGATGACGGTCCCGGGCCCTACACGGACAAACTCCTCGGCATCCTCGACGAGTACGACGTGAAGGCGACGTTCTTCGTCACCGGAGTGTATTCGAAGTACCAGGGGTGCATCGCCAAAGAGGCACAGGCCGGCCACTCGGTCGGAGTCCACTCGTACTCCCATGAGTATTCCCAGATCTACAAGTCCGAGTCCGCTTACTGGTCCGACTTCAACAAAATGAACGAGATCATAAAACAGCAGACCGGGAAGCCGACGACGCTGTTCCGGTTCCCGGGCGGCAGTTCCAACACGGTCAGTGAGCACTACAAGGAAGGCATCATGACCCGACTCACGAAGCAGGCGACAAAGAAAGGCCTCACGTACGTGGACTGGAACGTCTATGACGGCGATGCCGGCGAGACCACCAGTTCCAAACAGGTCTATAAGAACATCATCCGCGGGGTGCAGCACCAGAAGAAGAGCATCGTCCTCTGCCACGACGTCAAGAGCTATACAGTGGCTGCCATGCCGAAGACCATCCAGTGGTGCCTCGACCACGGGTACACCTTTGAGGTCCTGACGCCCGGCGGGTACAACGTCCACCACGACGTCAACAACTGAGCCCGGAAGAAACACAAAAAGAAACGTCCATCGGAAGTTCCGATGGACGTATTTTTTTTTGCAGTGGAGTTCAGGCTTTGGCTTCGTCTTCGGCGAAGGCATCCATGAGCTGATGCAGGGTCTTCATGAGGACAACTGCTTTCATGTTGCCGATGTCGAGACCGTCGATCATCTGACGGGGGACACAGACGGCCATCTGCTTGAGGTCGCGGCCCTTTTCGGTCAGCCGGATGATGATGTTCCGCTCGTCACGCGGGTCTCTCGTCCGTTCGACATAGCCCTGGGCTTCGAGCTTCTTCAGCAGGGGAGTGAGTGTGCCGGAGTCGAGGAACAGGCGGGAACCCAGTTCCTTGACGTTGATGTTGTCCTTTTCCCAGAGGGCCATCATGGTGATGTAACCCGTATAGGTGAGACCGTAAGGCTCCAGAAGGGGCTTGTACCGTTTGATGACTTCCTTGGAACAGACATACAGGGAGAAGCAGAGCTGGTTGTCCAGCTTCAGAAGTTCGTCCTCTCCCACTGCATCCAGTGCTTTCTCGGTAAGTTTCTTCTCTACAGCCATGGTAACTCTCCTTTATACTCAATTGAATCGAAAATTCAACTAATTGCGTGTAATTTAACTGATTCCATTGTGGCGCTTTTCCGTGAAATTGTCAAGCACAAATCTGTTTTGCCCCGGTGTTCGTCGCTGTCCGGGACAGAGGGGAACCAAACGACAGATGTGTAAAAAAAGAATGACATAAGAATACCGAAAAAGGGGTTGACGAACCGCCTTACATTGGATACAATTCAATCGACTCTTACGGAACTGTTGCCCGAACGGCAGTTCTGAACAATAAGAGCTCACTCTCCATAAATATCCAAAGCTTGAGAAAAACAGTCTGCCACACCGGCAGACTGTTTTTCTTTTTTCTTATGGGGTATTTATTTGATGAATTTGTCGATGATGCCGTAAAGGTTTTCGAGTGCTTCCTCCGACTCGTGTTCTGCGGCATGTTCGACTGCGCCTTTGAAGTGTTCCTTCATGATGACACGGGAGGTGCTGGCGATGGACGACTCGACCGCGGACAGTTGGATGAGGATATCGGAGGCGTCGCGGTTCCCGTCCACCATCCGTTTGACGGACTCGAGGTGGCCGATGGACCGGGCGATCCGGTTCGAGATGGCCTTCCGCTTTGCGTCGTCCGAAGCGACCGGATGCTCGTGCGCATGACCGTGGCCGGTGGCCCGGGGCGTGGTCCCTTCCTTGCCGGCGATGTCCTCTGCCTCTCCGAGGAAAGCGCGGAAGTAGTTCGCGACGTCATAGTCTTTGGTGCCCATGCCATAACCGATATCTTCGATGTTCATGACGGGCATGGGGCCGAAGGAGTCGGCGAAGTACTTGATGAGCGCGGCGCCGGTGGGCGTGCAGAGCTCGCCGTTGACGCCGGTATTATAGATCGGGATGCCGTGGAGCAGGTACGAGGTGGCCGGTGCGGGGATGGGGAGGATGCCGTGTGCGCACTTGACCTTGCCGGTACCGGTGTTCACGCTGGAGGCGATGATCTGATCGGGTGCCAGCTTCTCGATGAGCATGCAGACACAGACGATGTCGGCGATGGCATCCATGTTACCCACTTCGTGGAAGTGGATCTCGGTGACGGTGGTGCCGTGGACATGGCTCTCCGCTTCCGCCAGGATGTCATAGACGTTCTGTGCGTCTTCCTTGACCTTGTCAGACACGTTCAGGCCCCCGATGATGGTCTTTACATCGCCGAGGGAGTGGTGCTGATGGTCGTGGTGGTGCTCGTGGTCATGGTGGTGTTCGTGGTCATGATGATGGCCATGGTGGCCGACTTTGAGGTCTTCTTCGGGGGTCAGTTCGACGATGGCGTCCTTCGGCAGGACGTCCGGCATCTCCTCGATGTCGTTGTAGGTCACCCGGAAATGGGTCCCAAAAATGCCCTGCTTTTGGGAGGGCAGGGCATAAGTTTTGACACCAGGAATGCCGATGGAATTGACTTCCTCGATGAATTCCTCCTTGTTCTCTGTGAGTTCCCAGAGGGCGGCGGAGATCATATCTCCGGCGGCTCCGTTCCCACAGTCAAGGTACAGTGTTTTCATAAAGTTTTGTTCATCCTAAACGATTATTTCTTTTCAAGAAGGTCTTTGATCTCGCCGAGAAGTTCGACTTCGGTCGGACCCGCGGGCTCTTCCTCTTCTTCCTTCTTGGCGTTTCTGGCTTTGTTGAAAGCCTTGACGACCAGGAAGAGGACCAGACCGACGATCAGGAAGTTGATGATGGCGCCGATGAAGTTGCCATAGTTCATGGTGACGCCGTTTGCGAACGTGTAGGACAGGGAGGAGGCTCCGTCAACGAGCGCGTCGCCGCCGAGGAGCGCGATCAGCGGATTGAGGATGTCCTCGACCAGCGCGTTGACGATCGCGGTGAAGGCGGCACCGATGACGACGCCGACTGCCAGATCCATAACGTTGCCCTGCATGATGAACTCTTTGAATTCAGCGATGAAACCTTTCTTTTCTGCCATTGTTGTTTACCCCTTTTTCATTAAAATTTGACTCAAAACTCACTTCAAGTCATCGGTTTCATTTTAACAGATATTTTCGCGATGTACAATAATAAAGCGATATGTTCGAACAAATATTTTCAATAAAAATAAGACCTGTGCCGAAATGGCACAGGTCTTTTGTGTTTGAGGCTTAGCCGAAGATACCGCCGACCGCTGCGATGGCAGCTGCGAAAACGGTGGAAACGACGGTCATGAGCTTGATGAGGATGTTGATGGACGGACCCGAGGTGTCCTTGAACGGATCGCCAACGGTGTCGCCGACAACAGCTGCATGATGGGCTTCGGAGCCCTTGCCGCCGTGGTGGCCGGTCTCGATGTACTTCTTGGCGTTGTCCCAGGCACCGCCGGAGTTCGCCATGAAGATGGCCATCAGAACGCCGGTGACGAGAGCGCCGCCGAGCATACCGCCGAGGGCGGTGGGGCCAAGGATGAATCCGCAGAGAAGGGGAGCGGCGACGGCGATGAGGCCGGGGACGATCATTTCCTTCAGAGCAGCTTTGGTGGAGATGGAGACGCAGGTCTTGTAGTCCGGCTTCTCGGTACCGGCGAGGATGCCGGGTTTCTCCTTGAACTGACGACGGACTTCTTCGATCATCTGGTTGGCTGCACGACCAACGGACTCCATGGTGAAGGCGGAGAACAGGAAGGGCAGCATACCGCCGATGAGGACACCGGCGACGACCGGAGCGTCGGTCAGGCTGATGTTGGTAAGGCCGATGGACTGCGTGTAGGTGGAGAACAGAGCCAGGGCGGTCAGAGCGGCAGAACCGATGGCGAAGCCCTTACCGACAGCGGCGGTGGTGTTACCGACGGAGTCGAGCTGGTCCGTGATCTCACGAACATGCGGGTCGAGTTCGGACATTTCCGCAATACCGCCGGCGTTGTCGGCGATGGGGCCGTAGGCGTCGACCGCAACGGTGATACCGGTGGTGGCCAGCATACCGACAGCGGCAAGAGCGATGCCGTAAAGACCTGCCGTCGCATAGGCGATGAGGATGCCGATGGCGATGAGCAGCAGCGGGATAGCGGTGGACTTCATACCGACAGCAAGGCCGGCGATGATGTTGGTGGCAGAGCCGGTCTCGGACTGCTCTGCGATCTTCTGAACGGATTTGTACTTATCAGAAGTGTAGTACTCGGTGAGAGTACCGATGGCAAGACCGACGAGAAGGCCGGCAAGGACTGCCCAGAAGGGGCCAAGGCCGACGAAGAAGATCTTGCAAAGGACGAATGCGCCGATGATGGTAAGGCCGGCGGAGACCCATTCACCGATCTTCAGTGCGAAGCCGGGGTCGGAACCCTCTTTGCCGCGGACGAAGAACGTGGAGATGATGGATGCGATGATGCCGATGGCAGCAAGGATGAGCGGGAACGCTACGCCGCCGTAGGGCTTGTCCGAAACGGTGGTGACGATGCCGGTTGCGGCAGCGACAGTACCGAGGGACAGGGAAGAGATGATGGAACCGACATAAGACTCGTAGAGGTCGGCACCCATGCCGGCGACGTCGCCGACGTTATCGCCGACGTTGTCCGCGATAACAGCAGGGTTACGGGGGTCATCTTCCGGGATGTTGTTCTCGACTTTACCGACGAGGTCGGCACCGACGTCAGCCGCTTTGGTGTAGATACCGCCGCCGACACGGGCGAAGAGAGCGATGGACGAAGCACCAAGGCTGAAACCGAACAGGATGTCGGTGCGGCCGGTGATGGCATAGATGAGACCGACGCCAAAGAGGCCGAGGCCGACGACGGACATACCCATGACGGCACCGCCGGAGAAGGCGATGGACAGGGCTTTGTTCATGCCGCTGGTGCGGGCTGCGTTCGCAGTACGGACGTTCGCTCTGGTGGCGACCGTCATGCCGAGGAAACCGGCCAGGACGGAGAAGAGCGCACCGACGATGAAACATACGGCGGTGGGCCAGCTGATCGCGAAACCGATGACGAGGAAGAACACGGCAACGAAGATTGCCAGGATCTTGTACTCGGAAGTCAGGAACGCGAGAGCACCTTCATGGATGTGACCGGAGATTTCCTGCATTCTTTCTGTGCCCGGGTCAGCCTTTCTGACACGCGCTGCAAGGAACAGTGCATATGCCAGACCAACAAGGCCGATGGCCGGGATCAGATAAACTAATCCTCCCATTTCTTGAATCCTCCAATTATAAAGAGATTTTTCCAGACGCGGAGGCATGGGAAGCCTCCTATCTTTCCTTCCAATTCTAACAAAGACGGAGGGCGATTTCAACAACACTATATAGGAAATTGTATAAGGTTTGCGACAGAAATTGCGGAAAGGGGGGCGGAGTGGGGCAAAAGGGCATTTGGTGGGATTTTGCACCACCGCCAGGGAAACTGCGAAAACTTTTTCCACTTTTTTCCGCAACGAACACAAGATATTGTGTTTTCCGCTTTAGCACACCACAACAGCGCAAAATTTATATCTTGCAAAGCCGGGGAGGAACGTTTATAGTTTAAGTATCGAAGTGGGGGAAAATCCCTCAAAATGTCACCGAAGTGGTGAAAAGTGGAGGAAAGGAGAGAGGCAGCATGTACTTCCTTGGCGAATACCGTCATAAGCTCGATGCCAAAAAGCGTCTCTTCATCCCCGCAAAATACCGCGGTGCCCTCGCCGACGGCTTCGTCGTCAGCAAAGCGCCCGACCACTGCCTTTACATTTATTCGAAAGAGGAATGGGAACCCGTCGCCGCGCAGGTCAAGGCCCTGCCGGGTGGCGAAGAGTACCGCCGCTTCAAACGCGACTTCTTCCAGAACGCCGACCTTGCGGAAATGGACAGCCAGGGGCGATTCACCGTCAAAGCTGACCTGCTCGAGTACGCGGGCCTCGACAAAGAGGTCGTCATCATCGGTTCCGGCAACAAGTTCGAAGTCTGGGATGCCGCGTCCTTCCAGGAGGATAAGGACAAGACACTTTCCGCGGACGATCTGAACATTGAGGTCATCTTCTGATGAGTGAACTGACATTCTCTCACATCCCTGTCCTGCTGCAGGAGACACTGGACTCTCTGCAGATCGACCCTGACGGCATCTACGTCGATGCCACGGCCGGCGGCGCCGGCCATTCGTCGAAGATCCTCGAGCAGCTTTCCGAGCAGGGGAGACTCATCTGCATGGATCAGGACCCGGATGCGATACAAATAATAAAGACAAGGATCGGTGCTGACCCAAGAGTCACCGTGGTCCATGACAACTTCGCGCACATCGCCGAAGCTCTGTCGGAACTCGGTGTCGATGGCGTGGACGGCATCCTTGCCGACCTCGGCGTCAGCTCTCACCAGCTGGACACTCCGGAGCGGGGCTTTTCCTTCCATACGGACGCGCCCCTCGACATGCGGATGAGTCAGGAGGGCCCGACGGCCGCCGACCTCTGCAATGAACTGCCGGAGGCGGAACTTCGGAAGATCCTCTATACCTATGGAGAAGAAAAGAACGCGCCCCGCATCGCGGCTGCCATCGTGAGAGCCAGAGCGGACGCGCCCATCGAAACGACGCTGCAGCTGGCGGAACTCGTCAAAGAGGCAGTCCCTGCCAAAGCGCGCCGCGCGAAACATCCCGCCCGGAAGACCTTCCAGGCGCTCCGCATCGCGGTGAACGGAGAGATGGATGTGCTGAACACCGCACTGGACAGCATGTTCGACGTCCTGAAGGACGGCGGCATCCTTTCCATCATCACGTTCCATTCCCTCGAAGACCGGATGGTCAAGCAGCGATTCGCCAGTTACTGTCAGGGCTGCATCTGTCCTCCGGAATTCCCGGTCTGTGTCTGCGGCCGCACGCCCAGCGCAGAGCTTCCGTTCAAATTCAAAGCCGCTTCGGAAGCAGAACTGGAACAAAACCCGAGGAGCCGCAGCGCGAAACTCCGCTGCGTGAAAAAACTCAAAAGCAGATATCCCGAATGATTTACATACATACATCAGCGAAGTGGGGAGGTGAGTCGGATGGCTGCCAGAGGAAACCGTGGCACTTATGATCTCGGTGCATACCGGAATCAGCGAAATGCCGGTACAACTGCAAATCGTCAGGTGGTACGTGGGACCGCGGTGCCGAAGACTCGCCCCAACCCCGCACCCCAGACCCGAAAGGTCCGACGGCCCCGGGTCGTTCAGAAATCACAGAAACAGCTGCGGGCAGAAGCACGGCGCAGCCGCGCAGTCGCCATAAGAGTCGTGGCCCTTGCGGCCGTCCTGTTCCTGGTCTTCGGATTCAAGATCTACAGTCAGGTCCAGGTCGATGAACTCGACCAGCAGCTCGACGCCATCAATAAAGAGATCAGCGTCATCGAGAGCGACAACACCAGAAGGAACATGGAACTCAACGCCAGTGTCTCCCTCGAAAAAGTCGACCAGTACGCAAGGAACGAACTCGGTATGGTCAAGATCTCCGACTACCAGGTCAACTACGTCAAACTGTCGGAGGACGATGCTGTGGAAGTCAGCGGCGGGAAGACCCACGATGACAAAGGCATCGCACAGAAACTCAAAATCAACAAAAACGAATAACGCACCTGCGATTGAGAGTTAGGAAAAACTTTCCTAACTCTCAACGTCGTAAATAAGGGGCGCTTCGGAGGACCCAAAATGGCAAGGAAAACAGACAAAAAGCTGCAGGATCGGGCGTATATCGCCATGATCCTCACCCTGATTCTCGGCTTCGGGATCGGGGTGTTCGGCATGATCAACACCGGTCTCATCCACGGGGAGGAGAACCGCCGGAAAGCGGAATCGGAACAGCTGTCCGACACCGTCGTCGCGGCGCGCCGGGGCACGATCTACGACAGCAACATGAACATCCTTGCCCAGAGCACCGACGCCTGGAAGATCTACGTCAACCCGAAAGAGGTCCCCGACGAGGAGACCGCGAAGCGGGCGGCGTCCAGCCTCTCTGCTATCCTCGACGTCGAGTACGATGAGGTCCTGACCGACTGTCTCAACAAAAAACGGAGCTACATCGTCCTGAAATCCAAAGTGGACTTCAACACGAAGCAGCTCATCGAAAAGCTCCGGAACGAGAACAAGGGCTACAACCGGTTCATCGGCATCGAAGCCGACGTCACCCGGTTCTACCCCTACGACAATTTCGCCTCCACCGTCATCGGTTTCACCGGTTCGAGCGACAAGGGCATGTCCGGTCTCGAATCCGCCTACAACACGAAACTCACCGGCCTCTCCGGCCGTAACATCACGGCGCAGAACGCCAAACAGCGCGAGATCTCCTCGGACTTCGCCACGTACTACGCCGCTCAGGAAGGCACGAGCCTTCAGCTGACCATCGACAACGCCATCCAGTACTATCTCGACTCGGCGCTGTCCAACGCGGTCGAGACCCAGAACGCCACCTACGGTTACGGCATCGTCATGGACGTCAAGACCGGCGCCATCCTCGCCATGAGCAGCCAGCCGGACTACGACCTCAATGATCCGTACAAGATTTCGAAAGCTGACGTCAAGGAAGAGCTCGACAAGATCCCCAACGACGACGAACGGGCGAAGGCCACGACCTCCGCACTGTTCGCCCAGTGGCGGAACCGGACCATCACCGACACCTACGAGCCCGGCTCCGTCTTCAAATGCATCACGGCAGCGGCGGGCATCGAGGAGGGTGTCGTCACCCCGGACGAGATGTTCGTCTGCAGCGGCAGCATCCGGGTCAAGGACATCACATACCACTGCTCCAACCGCAGAGGTCACGGCTCCGAGGACTTCACGACCTCCCTCATGAACTCCTGCAACCCGATCTACATCCAGGTCGCCCAGCGCCTGGGTCCCCAGAAATTCAGCAACTACTTCGAGGCCTTCGGTCTCGGTGAGACGACCGGCATCGACCTTGCGGCCGAAGCCGCTCCGAAGCCCGGCGTCACGTACTACATGGCAGACCGCATGGGACCCGTCGAACTCGCGTCGAGTTCCTTCGGCCAGTCCTTCCAGGTCACGCCGATCCAGATCTGTACCGCCATCAACGCCATCGCCAACGACGGCAAGCTGGTCCAGCCCTACATCGTGGCGAGAGAACTCGACGGCGACGGCAATGTCCTGTCGGTCACGAAACCCACGGTCCGCCGTCAGGTCGTTTCCAAACTGACCGCCGACACCGTCACCCAGATGATGGTCGAGGTCGTCAAAAACGGTACCGCCAAGAACGCGACCGTCACCGGCTATAAAGTGGCGGGCAAGACCGGTACCTCCGAAAAGCTGACCACATCCACCGAAGACTACATCGGTTCCTTCTGCGGCTTCGCGCCGGCCGACGACCCGGAGATCTCCGTCATCATCATCATCGACGACCCGAAGAGCGGAAGTTTCACCGGCGGCAAGACCGCGGCTCCCGTGGCAGCGGAAGTCATCGGCAACACGCTCCGGTACCTCAACATCGAGCCGGAATACGAGACCGGTGACAATGTCCAGCAGGATATCAAGACGCCCAGCGCTGTGGGGCTCTCCGCGAAAGAGGCTCAGGAGTCTCTGACCGCGAGCGGCTACACGGTCCGGGTCATCGGAGACGGGGAAAAGGTCAAGGCTCAGTACCCTGAAGCCGGAAAGCTGATCCCCCAGAACGGCGTCATCGTCCTCTACACGAAGAGCGAGAAAGCCACCGAGACCGTCGAAGTCCCGAACCTCACGGGCTTCACGGCCAGCCAGGCGAGGTCAACGGCCAGAGCGGCGGGCCTCAACGTGGAGATCGTCGGCATGTCGAACGACATCACCGGCGTATCCTACACCAGAGCATCTCCAAGGGCACGAAAGTCGCCCTCGGCTCGACGGTGACCGTGGCCTACATGACCACGACCACCGAGATGGAGATCGAAGATACCGGCAATGCCGACTGATACAGCAAGGAGCAATATCCCATGAGAACGTTTACTACTGAAGAGATCGCAAGAGCCACCGGCGGTGTCGCCAGTGGCCACGCGGAGGTCACCTCCGTCGTCATCGACAACCGGGAAGCCAGACCCGGCAGCCTGTTCATCGCCATCAAAGGTGAGCGGCTCGACGGCCATCAGTTCATCGACTCTGCCGTGGAGGCGGGCGCTACGGCTGTCCTCTGCCACAAGGAAGTGAGCTGCAAAGTGCCGACCGTCAAAGTGGCCGATACGACAAAAGCGTTTTTAGACCTTGCAAAGTCGTACCGGCTGGAATATGATATCCCGGTCGTTGCCCTCACCGGCAGTGTGGGGAAGACCACGACCAAAGAGATGATCTGGTGCGTCTTGAACGCGAAGTTCCATGCGCACAAGACCTATAAAAACTGGAACAACGAGATCGGCCTGCCGAAAGTCCTGCTGCGGCTCGAACCGGAGCACACCGCTCTGGTCCTCGAACTGGGCATGAACCATAAAGGCGAGATCTCCACTCTGTCGAAGACGGCTCTGCCGGACATCGGCGTCATCACAAACGTCGGTGTCTCCCACATCGAGAACCTCGGCAGCCGGGAGGGCATCCTCGCCGCGAAGCTCGAACTGCTCGACGGTATGAAGCCGGGCTCCCCGCTGCTCCTCAATAAAGACAACGATATGCTGTCCACCGTGGACCTGCCGGACTACAAGATCCGCTGGTTCGCGATCCACGACGAGTCCGCCGACATCCGTGCGGAAGACATCGAATATCTCGATGACTCCACGGTCTTCACCGTCGTCACGGCGCAGGGCCGCTGCAAAGTGGAACTGCCGACGACCGGCGAACACAATGTCTATGACGCGCTGGCCGCCATCGGTGTGGGCCTCGAACTCGAGATCCCCCTCGAAGATGCCGCCGCCGCGCTCAAGGGATACCGTCCCGCCGGCATGCGGGAGAACGTCGTCGAGAAGGGCGGCGTCACGGTCATCGAAGACTGCTACAACGCGAGCCCCGATTCCATGAAAGCCATGGCCGAGACCCTCATGCTGAAGGGTGCTCCCGGCCGCCGGAAGATCGCCATCATCGGCGATATGCTGGAACTGGGCGACTATTCGGAAGAGGCCCACGCCCTCGCCGGTCAGTATATGGCAGAGGCGGGCGTCGACCTGCTCATCACGTACGGTCCCATGTCGAAGTTCGCCGCCCAGTCGGCGAGGGAGCACGGACTGCTCCGGGTCTTCGACTTCCAGGACAAGGCCGACCTGACCACCAAGCTCACCGGGATGCTGAAACCCGGCGATGTCGTCGCTGTCAAAGGCAGCCGCGGCATGCAGATGGAAGAGATCATCCAGAACATCTACGATAATCTGGACGAATAAAGCGAGAACTTTTGAGAAACGAGGAAGAACATCATGCAACTTGCATCTGTCATCAGCGCCGCTGTCCTGGGCTTCGCCCTCAGCGCACTTCTCGGCATCAAACTGGTGCCCTGGCTCCACAAACTGAAATTCGGACAGACCATTCTCGACATCGGTCCGAACTGGCATAAACAGAAACAGGGGACACCCACCATGGGCGGTTTCATGTTCATCATCGGCACGACCGTCGCGTTCCTCGTCGTCGTGCTCGTCGCCAAAGCGCTGGGCTATGACCTCGTCGGTGGCGAATCCCTCGTCGCCGGTGCCGAAAAGGCCAAGATCTACGGCGGTCTCATCATGGCGCTCGGCTTTGGTCTCATCGGCTTTGCCGACGACTATATCAAGGTCCGCAAGGAACAGAACGAAGGGCTGACGGTCATCCAGAAGACGCTCCTCCAGCTGCTCCTCTGCGCGGCGTACATCGCCACCCTCATCCTGTCGGGCAATGTCTACATGTACATCCCCTTCGGCGGGACCTGGGACTACGGCAACGCCTTCGTCTTCAGCATTTTCACCTTCATCGTCATGTACGCGACCGTCAACGCGGTCAACTTCACGGACGGCATCGACGGCCTGTGCGCATCGGTCACGACCACGGCTGCTGTCTCCTTCGCGGTCATGGCCGCGTTCGTCCACTGCATGGGCGGCACCATCCTTGCCTCCGCTCTGGCAGGCGCCTGCGCCGGTTACCTCATCTGGAACTGGCACCCGGCCAAATGCTTCATGGGCGACACCGGCTCCATGTTCCTCGGCGGTATGATCGTGGCACTGGCCTACTCCATCAACTGCCCGCTCATCCTGCTCCTCGCCGGCTTCATCTATGTCGTCGAGGGTGCCTCTGACGTCATCCAGATCCTCTACTTCAAGATCACGAGAAAACTCGCTCAGAGAACGGACCCCGACGCCACCGGCAAACGTCTCTTCAAGATGGCTCCCATCCACCACCACTTCGAAAAGAGCGGCTGGTCCGAAGAGAAGATCAACTACGTATTTGCCGCCGTCAACCTGCTCTGCGGCATCCTCGCATGCATCCTCGTCTACTTCGGCATGCCGATGTCCATCTGACCACCAACTGACTACTCAGGAGTTTAACGAACTATGGCGAAAAGAACCGCGAACGCAAAAAAGAAACACGGGTTCCTGATCCGGGGCGGCCTGGACATCCCGTTTTTCATGATCGTTATCGCTCTGATCACGCTGGGACTCATCATGATGTTCTCGGCGAGTTCGTCGTATTCCTATTACTATTTCAACGACAGTTTCTACTACTTCAAACGACAGCTCGCCTTCGCGATCCTCGGTCTCGGTGTCCTGGCCTTCATGTCCAGCGTCGACTACCATGTCCTGAAGAAAGCGGCTGTTCCCATCCTGCTGGTCTCGTTCGCTTTGCTCGTGGCGGTCCTGCTCGTGGCGCCGCCTCCGGGCTTCGAGGACTTCCACCGCTGGATCTCACTGGGCCCGGTCACGTTCCAGCCCTCCGAGGTCGCGAAGTTCGCGATCATCCTGTACTTCGCGTATCACATGGACCGGCACTTCAACGAGATCAACTCCAACAAACTGTCGGACGCTTCGTGGGCGCAGGGCTTCAACCAGGGGAGAAGCCTCATCAAGTTCAAGGCGAAGACGGTCCATATGATGTGGTACCTGCTCATCCTCGCCGTCACCTGCGCGCTCGTCTATAAAGAAAACCACGTTTCCGGCACGCTGCTCATCTTCGCCCTCGGCGTCATGATGATGTTCCTCGCCGGGTTCAACTACCGCTGGTTCGTCATCGCCGCTGTGGCCCTCGTGGTCCTCGTCATCGTCGTCGTCAACAACCCGTCGATCCTGCCGGAACACGCACAGCCCCGTATCCTGTCCTGGGTCGACAAAGACTATGATCCGCTGGGTGTCCGCTGGCAGACCAACCAGGCGATCTACGCCATCGGCTCCGGAGGCTTCTTCGGCGTCGGTCTCGGCAACTCCAAGATGAAACAGCTCTACGTCTCCGAACCGCAGAACGACTTCATTTTCTCGATCATCTGCGAGGAACTCGGTTTCGTCGGCGCGCTGTTCATCGTCATCCTGTTCGCTCTGCTGGTGTGGCGCGGTTTCCTCATCGGCATCAAGGCAAAAGACAAATTCGGCGCTCTGCTGGCGATGGGCATCGTGTTCCAGGTCGGCCTGCAGGCAGCCCTCAACATCGGCGTCGTCACCGACGTCCTGCCCAACACGGGCATCTCGCTCCCGTTCTTCAGCTACGGCGGTACCTCACTGCTCATGCTGATCTTTGAAATGGGTGTCGTCCTTTCGGTCTCCCGGACCGCGAAACTCAAAAAAATCTGAGGAGGAACTCTCTTATGAAATTACTGTTTGCGACCGGTGGTACCGGTGGACACATCAACCCGGCACTGGCGGTGGCGGGGAAGATCCGCGAGGAGTACGGCGACGAGGTTGAGATCCTGTTCGTCGGAACGCCGACCCACATGGAGACGCGACTCGTGCCCCAGGCGGGCTTCGACTTCACGGCGATCGACGTCCGTGGCTTCTATCGCGGCCTCTCCTGGAACAACATCAAGAGAGACAGCGCCGCGCTGGTCAAGATGTTCACTTCCAGCGTCCAGGCGAGAAAACTCATCAAAGAATACCAGCCCGACGCCGCCATCGGCTTTGGCGGCTACGTGAGCGGACCGGTCATCCGGGCCGCCGCCAAACTGGGCGTTCCCACTGCCATCCATGAGCAGAACGCCTACCCGGGCATCACCAATAAAGCCCTTGCCAAAATGGTCGATGTCGTCATGCTGACGTCGGAAGACGCCGAGAAACGCATCGAATGCAAGAACCCGCCGGTCATCACCGGTCTGCCGGTCCGCGGCGAGATGGTCGCAGCCGACCGTGCCGCGTGCCGCAAAAAGCTCGGCATCCCCGATGACCGACTCCTCATCCTCTCCATGGGCGGAAGCCTCGGTGCGGATGCGATCAACCACGCGATGTGCCAGCTCATCGCCAAAGAAAAAGACAACAAGAAACTCTACTTCATCCACGCGTACGGCCAGTACGGCCAGTATGTCCCGGATGAGCTGAAAGAGCTCGGAGTCGACGCCTCCCACTACGGGAACATCACGCTCCGGGAATACATCGACGACATGGAAGTCTGCATGCCGGCCGCCGACATCGTCATCTGCCGCTCCGGCGCCTCCTCGCTTTATGAGATCCGCGCCCTCGGCAAAGCTTCCATCCTCGTCCCGTCCCCGAACGTCGCCGAGAACCATCAGTACTACAACGCGATGGAACTGGTCGACCGGGACGCCGCCCTCATCATCGAACAGAAGGACCTGACGGGGGAGACCCTCTACGAGGCCACCGAGTCTCTCGTGAACGACCCCGAACGGATCCGGACCATCGAAGCCAATGCGAGAGCCATGGCCATCCTCGACGCGACCGAACGGATCGCCGGGAACCTGATGGACCTCGCGAAGGCCCATGCCGGGGAGGAAGACAATGGCTAAACCGAAACGGGGCAAGGCCTCGGCCAAGTCCCGCGAAGAACTCCGGCGGGAGAACCGCCAGGAGCTCGAACGGCAGAAGAACCGCAAAAAGGCGATGTGGATCATCATCCTCGTCGCGGTCGGTGTCGTCACCGCCGTCATCCTGTCACTGACCGTCTTCTTCAAGGTGACGGCCGTCGAAGTCGACGCCTCGAAGTCACAGTACAGCGCGGCGCAGATCCGGGATGCCAGCGGCATCGAGGAGGGGGACAGCCTGTTCCTCCTGAACCGGGAAAAGGCGGCGGACCGCATCAGCACGAGACTGCCCTACACCGGTGAGATCATCGTGAAGCGCAGTTTCCCGAGCAAGGTGAAGGTCTTCGTCGAAGACAGCACCATCACCTCCGCGGTGAAGTACAACGACAAATTCATCGTCCTCAGCGAGAGCAACAAAGTCCTCGCGACGGCGAACAATATCGACGCGCTGAACTCCCTTGTGGAGCGGCAGGCGAAGAAAAAGGCGAGTGCATCGCCAAAGAAAACACAGAAAAAGACCACGACCACCACGACCGTGACCACGACCACGACGACCACGACGACCACGACGGTCCAGACCGAACCGGTCACCGATGAGAACGGCATGATCGTCGAACCCTCGACCTCTGCGGCACTCCAGGACATCGCCGGCGGGGAAGACCTGCTCGGAGCAGATGCCTCGGTGACCATCATCACCGGTGTCAAGGTGAAAGAGGCGAAGGTCGGATACCCCCTGAAGGCGTCGAACGCGAAGGTCTTCGAGACCTACAAGGAGATCCGGGCGGCGATGGACCGGTGGGGCGTCAAGGACATCACGGCAGTGGACCTCACGAAGGTCACGGACATCCGGCTGACGTACCAGCAGCGGATCACCATCCTGCTGGGCTCCGCGACCGGGCTCGACCGCAAGGCGGCCATGTGTGCGAAGGTCCTGGAGGAACAGAACAAGGTCAGTACCGAACAGAAGGGCACGATCGACCTCTCCATCGAGGGCAAGGCGTACTTCTCGGAAGGCGGCGCCACGACCATGACCACGACGACGACCACCACGACCGCTGTCCCAACGGATGTCGACGGGAACCCCATCAGCACCACGGTCTCGTCCTCTGAGACGGTCACCGACGCGAACGGGAATCCCGTCAGTACGACGACCACGACCGGCGCTTCCGGCACCGGGACCACCGGCACCACCCAGGCCGGAACGACCACGACTGCGACTGCGGCAACGACCACGCAGGATCCCGCTGACATCGGCGGATGACCTCCGTTACGGACACGGAAAAGGTTGTTGAATTATTTAACAAGCCGTGTTAGTATATTAGAATATATAATTAGATTAAAATTGTATTACTATGTAATTGTGTAACCTTTACGCACAAAAAGGGAGGAAACGAACATGCCTTTCGAAATGGCAGCAGATTTTGATAGTGTTGTGCAGATCAAAGTTATTGGCGTCGGTGGCGGCGGCGGAAATGCCGTCAACAGAATGATCGCTTCGGACGTCAAGGGCGTTGAATTTGTCTCCGTCAATACAGATAAACACGTACTCATCTATTCTCAGGCCACCCATAAGATCCAGATCGGTGAAAAGGTGACCAGAGGACAGGGCGCCGGCGCAAGACCCGAGATCGGTAAACGCGCCGCCGAAGAGAGCAAAGACGTCATCACCGATGCTCTGAAGGGCACCGACATGGTCTTTGTCACCGCCGGTATGGGCGGTGGTACCGGTACCGGTGCTGCTCCCATCATCGCGGCAGCCGCCAAAGAGATGGGCATCCTGACGGTCGGTATCGTCACGAAACCCTTCAGCTTTGAAGGCAAACACAGAATGGATCAGGCCGAAGAGGGTATCAAGGAACTGGCTCAGCACGTAGACAGCCTTGTGGTCATCCCGAACGACCGTCTCAAATACTACTCCGACGAACCCATCACGCTGGCCAACGCGTTCGACGCGGCCGACGATGTCCTTCGTCAGGGTGTCAAGAGCATCTCCGAACTCATCAAGGTCCCGGGCTTCATCAACCTGGACTTCGCGGACGTCAGCGCCATCATGAGAGACGCCGGCCACGCACACATGGGTGTCGGTCGTGCCACCGGTAAAGACAAGGCCAAGAACGCCGCATCGGCTGCGGTTTCCAGCCCGCTTCTGGAGACCTCCATCGAAGGCGCTCACGGCGTTATCATCAGCATCACATCTTCTCCGGACATCGGACTCGATGAGGTCGAGGAAGCTTCCACCCTCATCTCCAACGCCGCTCATCCGGACGCCAACATCATCTGGGGTGTCGCATTCGACGACACGCTCCAGGATGAGATGGTCATCACCGTCATCGCCACCGGCTTCGGCGAGGATCCGACTCAGTTCTCCTCTCCGCTCAAGCTCGACCTTGACTGGGACGGCCCGAACTTTGGCGACATGAAGGTCGAGACCCCGGCCCGCAACATCAACCCGGCCGGCACCGACACTCCCGCTTTTGAGGCTCCTGTCACCGAGCGTTTCATCTTCGATGAGCCGGAAGAGCCGAAAGCTCCCGCGGGCAACGGCGGCGACCTGTTCGAAGACGATTATTTCGACGCGATCGACAGCCTCTTCAGCAGCCGTAAATAAGGTTGCAAAATCGGGGAATTTTCATATTGCATTTAATAAAACGTTGTGATAGAATATCCCGGTAACACAGAGGGACCCTAGCGTCCGCATTACTACAAAAGAGGTGAAACGAGATGAAGGAAGGAATCCATCCCGCATACGGTCCCACGACCGTACGGTGTGCCTGCGGAGCTACCTATGAGACCAGCTCCACCAAACAGGACCTCCGTGTCGACATTTGCTCCAATTGTCACCCGTTCTTCACCGGCAAGCAGAAACTTGTCGATACCGGTGGACGCGTAGACCGATTCAACAGACGTTACGCAAAGACTCAGGGCAAATAAGCCGAAAGGCTTTCATAAAAGGCGGTACAGTTCGTACCGCCTTTTCTTTTAGTATTCTCAAAAGGAGGGACCGCCATGGAATCCTACCGCACCGTTTCCCACGAAGGCTGCGGGGAGTATGAGGTCAAACGCTCCCGTTTTCTCTGCTATGCCGCGCCGGTCCACTCTCAGGACGAGGCGACCGCATTCATCAGCGCCATCAAGCAGAAGCACTGGGACGCCCGCCACAACTGTTCCGCCTACATCCTGCGGGAGGGCGGCGTCAAACGGTTCTCGGATGACGGAGAGCCCCAGGGGACGGCCGGTATGCCGATCCTCGACGTGCTCGAGAAGTCCGAGGTGACCGACGTCTGTGTCGTCATCACCCGGTACTTCGGCGGCATCCTGCTCGGCGCCGGCGGTCTGGTCCGTGCCTATTCCCACAGCGCCACGCTCGCGCTCGAGGCCGGCGAAGTCATCACGATGGTGAAGTGCGCCCGGTGCGAACTCACCTGCGACTACACGCTCTACGGCCGCATCCCGGCCCTCATCGCCGAACACGACGGCAAAGAGACCGGCACCGACTTCACGGACAACGTCACCGTCCGGTTCACGCTTCCCGAAGACAACGTGGTGCCCTTCCAGACGAAGCTCACAGAGTACTCCTCCGGGAAATATCAGGTCTCTGTTGCAGGGACCGAATTCTTTGAAATGGATCTTTGATCGGTTTTGGCCCACGGGCATAACGATGTCCGTCGGATGTCATGATCGTACCGGAGCGCTCGCCGGGAGGCGATAGAATCCCTACCTCTCGCGAGGAACGGACCTTATGACAGACGGCGGAGCAGCGTTCTGCCTTTCCAAAGGCCAAAACAGATTTGAAACAAAGCAAAAAAAGAACCTCAAGGCAGGAGCCTTGAGGTCTTTTCTTTTTTACTGTGCGTCTTTGAGGGCTTTCTCCAGCCAGGTGGAGGCGATCGCCATGGCCGGGTAGAGGCCGGGCCGTTCCGCTGTCTTGACGATGATCTCCGTCGGGGGACAGGTGGGGTCGGTGTTCATGAGCTGAACGCGGACCTTTTCGGCGATGTCGAGGTCGCCCTTCTTTTCAGACTTGGTGATGGTCAGCATGACGACGAAGGGGTCGTACATGTTGCCGTAATAAAGAGTGTTTCCCTGCCGGACGAGCGGTTTGCCCTTGTAGGTCAGGAAAGCGTTCTTCTTATCAGCCAATGGATTCACTCCGTTTCGAAAAACTTGTTGCGCGCCGGACTTATTTGTCCAGGAAGTTCTTGACGAGAGCCTGCATCAGTTCATCGCGATCGACTTTCCGGATGAGGCTGCGCGCGTTGTTGTGGGTGGTGATGTACGTCGGGTCTTCGGACAGAAGATACCCCACGATCTGGCTGATCGGGTTATAGCCTTTTTCCTTCAATGCAGTGTAGACTTCGCCCAGGATCTTTCTCATCTCGGCATCGGAATCTTCCTTGATGGAAAACTGGATCGTTTTATCAGTCATGTTGCCACCTCCAACTCTTTGTTAAAAATCATTATATACCAAGAACCGATAGAACACAAATGCTTTTTGCAGTCAACCGGCATCAGGAACGGAGCTCCGCTCCCAGTTTCTCGGCAGCCTCGATGGCTTTTTTCACAGCGCTGTTGCACTCGTCATCGGTGAGGGTACGGTCTTCGGCACGGAAGATGAGATTGAAGGCAATGCTCTTCTTGCCCTTGCCGATCTGCTCGCCTTCGTAGACGTCGAAGAGGTCGATGCTCTCGAGGATCTTGCCGGCCGCTCTCTTGATGGCCTTTTCGAGGACCAGGACCGGGGTGATCTTGTCGACGACGAACGCGAGGTCGCGGGTCGTGACCGGGTACTTCGGCAGCTGCTTGTACAGGCGGACGAGGTCGGCGCACTCCTCGAGAAGTTCCATGTCGACGAGAGCCGCGTAGCATCTCACCTTGACCTCATAGTTGCTCCGGACGTTCGGGTGGACTTCGCCGAGCAGGGCAAGCTGCTTTCCTTCGACCTGGATGGCAGCGGTGCGGCCGGGGTGGAAGGAGGGGTGGTCGGTGACCGGAACGACGTCATAGTCGCGAACACCGACAGTCTCGAGCAGGTTTTCGAGGATGCCCTTGACCTTGAAGTAGTCGGCGTCCTGACCATACATGCCGATGACGATCTGCTGGTCTTCATCGGGCAGCTCGTCGAGGGTGTCGTGGGGGACATAGACCGTGGCGACTTCGTAGAGGAACGCCTTCGGGTTGCGGTTGTTATAGTTGCGGGACAGGACTTCCATCATGGAACCGAGGGCCGTGCGGCGCATGACGCTGGTGTCTTCGCCGAGGGGGTTGCTGATGACGATGTTCTTCCGCAGTTCGGAGTCCTCCGGCAGGCAGAGCTTGTCGTAGGTCTTCGGGGAGATGAAGGAGAAGGTCTGCGTCTCGGAGAGGCCGCTCGAGAGGAGGGTATTCTCCACGAGGCGATTGAATTTCTGCCGGTCGGTGAGCGATGCATCGGCGGTGCCGCGCAGCTGCGTGTTCGGGATGTTGTTGTATCCGTAGAACCGGGCGATCTCCTCGGAGATGTCTGCCTGGGATTCGATATCGATCCGGAAGGACGGAACCGTGATGATGCCGTCTTCGACCTTGAAGCCGATCTTCTCTAGGATGGCTTTCTGCTCGTCTGCCGGGCAGTCGATGCCGATGAACCGGTTGACCCATTCGGGGTCGAAGGGAAGGGTGACGACTTCTTTCGGCGTCGGGTAGACATCGATGATGCCGTTCACGACGTCGCCGGCGTCGAAGAGCTGGACGAGCTCCAGAGCGCGCTTCAGGCAGAGGTCGCAGTCATCGGGGTTCAGCTGTTTCTCGAACCGGGCCGAGGACTCGGTCCGCATGCCGAGCTTCTTGGCGGTGCGGCGGACCGACGGGCCGTTGAAGCAGGCGGATTCGAAGACGATGGTGCTGGTGTCGTCCATGATGCCGGAGTATTCACCGCCCATGACACCGGCGACGGCGACGGGCTTCTTCTCGTCAGCGATGACGAGCATGGTGTCGTCCAGGGGACGCTCGATGCCGTCGAGGGTCGTGATGGACTCGCCGTCCTTCGCGTTACGGACGACCACGTGGTTCCCTTCGAGGAAGCGGAGGTCGAACGCGTGCATCGGCTGGCCGTACTCGAGCATGACATAGTTCGTGATGTCGACGATGTTGTTGATGGGACGGACGCCGCAGGCGCGGAGCCGCTCTCTCATCCAGCGGGGCGATGGGGCCACGCGGACGTTCTTGACGACAGCGCCGGCATAGCGGTAGCACTTGTCGGCAGCCTCGATGTCGACCTTCAGAAGGTCGTTCACATCGCCCTCACCGGCTTTGACTTCCGGTGTGTGGAGGTTCAGCGGGACATCGAAGGTGGCAGCGGCTTCTCTCGCGAGACCGATGACACACATGCAGTCGGGACGGTTCGACGTGATCTCGAACTCGGTGACGACATCGTTGAGACCGATGGCCTCACGGATGTCCATGCCCGGGACTTTCTCGCAGTCGTCGCCGAGGATGAAGATACCATCCTCGATGGCGTAGGGGAAGTCGTGGACCGTGACGCCCAGTTCGGCGACGGAGCACATCATGCCCTCCGAGACTTCACCGCGCATCTTGCCCTTGGTGATCTTGGTGCCGCCGGCGACCACGGAGTTGTGGAGCGCGACAGGGATGTAATCGCCTTCCGTCAGGTTCTGCGCGGCCGTGACGATCTGGAGCGGTGCATCGCCCCCGACATCGACCTGGCAGACCCAGAGCTTGTCGGCGTTCTCATGTTTTTTCAGGGACAGCAGGTGACCGACGACGATGTTCTTCAGCTCTTCGCCTTCCTGCTTGTAGGACTCGACCTTGGAACCGGAGATGGTGATCGCTTCCGCGAACTCTCTGTCCTCGACGTCCAGGTCGACATAATCTGCTAACCATTTCTTTGAAAGATCCATTGTGTCAACCCTCCTTAAAACTGATCGAGGAACCGGACATCGTTCTCATAGAGGAGACGCATGTCGTCCAGTCCGAAGCGGAACATGGCGATTCGCTCAAGGCCGACGCCGAAGGCGAAACCGCTGTACTTCTCGGGATCGATGCCGCCGGTGCGGAGGACCTTCGGGTGGACCATGCCGCCGCCGAGGATCTCGATCCAGCCTTCGCCCTTGCACATGGAGCAGCCGCAGCCGCCGCACTTGAAGCAGGAGACGTCGATCTCACAGGACGGCTCCGTGAAGGGGAAGTGATGGGGACGAAGACGGATCTTCGTCTGTTCGCCGTAGAGCTTCTTCGCGAAGGTCTCGAGGGTGCCCTTGAGGTCGCCCATGGTGATGCCTTCGTCGATGGCCATGCCCTCGATCTGATGGAAGAGCGGGGAGTGGGTGGCGTCGACGGCATCGGACCGGAAGACACGGCCCGGAGCGATCATACGGATGGGAGGTTTCTTGTTCTCCATCGTACGGATCTGGACACCGGAGGTCTGGGTCCGGAGCAGCATGTTGTCGGTGATGTAGAAGGTGTCCTGCGTGTCTCTCGCCGGATGGTCCTTCGGGATATTCAGTGCCTCGAAGTTGTAGTAGTCCCATTCGACTTCGGGACCGCCGACAACTTCAAAGCCCATGCCGAGGAAGATCTCCTTGACCTCGTCGAGGACGATGGAGAGGGGATGCTTGTGACCGACTTCCACTTTGGCGCCGGGCAGCGTGACATCGATGGTCTCGGCTTTCAGTTTCAGTTCCTGCTGAGCTGCCTTCAGGAGCTCGTTGCGTTTGTCGATGCCGGCGGTGATGACCTCACGGACTTCGTTCGCCATCTGGCCGACTTTCGGACGCTCTTCGGGAGACAGTTTGCCCATCGTCTTGAGGACAGCGGTCAGTTCTCCCTTTTTGCCGAGGTACTTGACGCGGACGGCGTCGAGTTCCTGCAGCGAGGCGGCTTTTTCCATGGCCGCTTCTGCTTCCGCGCGGATCTGCTCGAGTTGTTCTCTCGTATCCATGCTATCTGCTTCCTTTCAAAAGTTCGTCTCTTTTTTCGAAATGGGTCGTCGTGCGGGGAGAAAGAAGAGCAATAAAAAGGACCCCGCCCCAACTTGGGACGAAGTCTTGACTCCGCGGTACCACCCAGATTCCCGCCTTTTGCAAAGCGGACTCTTTGTGCCCGGTAACGAGGGCATTCCGTCTTTTCTTAATGACCGGAGGGCGTTCGGAAAAGCCGCTCGGGAGTGAACTTCCGCTGGTTCTGACAGAGGCCCGTTCGCAGCCGGTGGCGGGCCCTCTCTGACTGTCCTTCGACAGCGTACTCTCTCCGTCGATGCGTTTAACGATATTGCATGTATTTTACTACAACCGTCGCGAAAGTTCAATCTATTTTTTGGTGGCGGGAACGGAGCGGGTGTGATACGATGAAATCAGTAAATCTGCGAAGGAGACGGTTCCATGATCGTGACGACAGCGGAGGAGATCCGCGCCATCGAAGTGAAAGAAGACAAAGTCGGGACAAAGTTCCTCGCCCTCATGGAGAAGGCGGGGTCCGGCTGCGCGTCGCTCCTCATGGAGGAGTATGCTCCGGAGGACGGCCCGGTCACCGTGGTCTGCGGCAACGGGAAGAACGGCGGCGATGGATTCGTCATTGCCAGAAAGCTCCTGCGTGCCGGCTATGACGTCTCGGTCGTCCTTGCTTTCGGGGAGCCGAAAGCGACCGATGCCATCGAGAACTACCGTCGTGCGACGGACCTCTCTGTCCCGGTCTTTTCCTGGGGGACAGAGGAGGCGTCGGAAGCCGTAAAAACCGCATCAGTACTGGTCGATTGCATGTTCGGCATCGGCTTCCGGGGCGACGCGAACGAGCTCCAGTCCGAGGTCTTTTCGGCGATGAACGAAGCCCCCGGCGACACCGTTTCCATCGACGTCCCGAGTGGCGTCGTGACCGATACCGGAGAGGTCCTCGGGACCGCCGTGAAAGCCGCGTGGACCATTGCCATCAGCACCCTGAAACCCCTTCATGTTTTGTACCCTGCCCGGGAGTATTGCGGCGATGTACGCATCCTCGACATCGGCATCCTGCCCGAGTCCTATGCCGTCGTGGCCCCGCATCTCCATACCTTCACCGGAGAAGAGGCGGCCGCGCTCCTGCCCGTCCGCTCCCGCACGGCCCATAAAAACGATGCCGGCCACGTGCTGTCCCTCTGCGGCAGTTACCGCATGCCCGGCGCCGCCTGCCTCTGCGCGAACGCGGCTCTGCGGGCCGGTGCCGGCCTCCTGACTGCCGCGTACCCGGAACCGGCCTGTCCGGCCATCTCGTCCCACCTCACGGAGGCCATGAGCCTGCCGCTTCCGGCCGCTTCCGACGGCACTCTGTCGGCGGATGCTCTGCCGGTCCTGAAGGACTTCCTCGGCAAAGCCACGGTCCTCGTGACGGGCTGCGGCCTCGGACAAAGTGATGCGATCCGGGCGCTCCTGGTCGACCTCCTGAAAACCGCAGAGGTCCCGATGTTACTGGACGCGGACGCTCTGAACAATCTTGCCGGAGACCTCTCCGTTCTGAAGGAACGGAAGGCGCCGACGGTCCTCACGCCCCATCCGGGGGAGATGGCCCGGCTCACCGGAAAGCCCGCTTCCGACATCGTCCGAAACAGACTTCCTGTTGCGAAAGAGTTTGCGGACGAATACGGTGTCACGGTCCTTCTGAAGGGCCCCGATACCGTGGTCGCGTCCTCGGAGACGGAAGATATTTTCATCAACACCAGCGGCAATGAAAGCCTGGCCAAAGGCGGCAGCGGAGACACCCTTTCCGGCATCCTCGCGGCCTTCCTCGCACAGGGGATGAACGGCTTCGAAGCAGCGGCGGCAGCCGCGTATTATCACGGAAAAACGGCAGAATATTGTACCCTCGACAAGGCGGCCCGCAGCGTTCTCGCGACGGACCTCATCGAGGCTTTGCCGTACGTGTTACCGTAAACTAAATCGCCCAAAAAAGGGAAAGAGGCACCGGCTCCGGTGCCTCTTTTTGAAACTTTTCGGGGTCCATGCCTTGTGAAAGAGGCGTGTCTTTGCTATAATAACTTAGTCTGTATACTTTATCTCTATAAGTATATCTATTAACAGGGAAGGAAGGGGATCCGCCATGGGACGACTGCTGGTGCTCGAGGGCCTCGACGGCTCCGGAAAATCCACCCAGACGGAACGTCTGAGAGAAGCGCTCCGGTCGGCCGGTGAGACCGTGCGGCAGATCAAGCTGCCCGACTACGATGCCCCGTCCTCCACGCTCGTCCGGCAGTACCTCGCCGGAGACTTCGGGAAGGACCCGAAAGCGGTCAACGCATACGCCACATCGAGCTTTTACGCGGTGGACCGTGTCGCGAGTTTCCTCCTCGACTGGAAGAAGGACTACGATGCCGGCTCCCTCATCCTTGCAGACCGATATACGACCTCGAACCCCATCTACCAGATGACCAAGCTCCCGAAGGAAGAATGGGACGCCTACCTTGCATGGGTCGAGGATTACGAATTCGGGAAACTCGCCCTGCCGAGACCCGACCGGGTCATCTTCCTCGACATGCCCGTCGAGGTCTCCCAGAAAATGATGACCCGCCGCTACGAAGGCGATGAAGGCAAAAAAGACGTGCACGAGAGCAACGTGCAGTTCCTGAACGCCTGCCGGGAAGCGGCACTCTACACGGCGGAACGGTGGAACTGGTCCGTCATCCGCTGCTGGGAAGGGGAGGAGCCCCGGACCATCGACGCCATTGCCGCCGATGTGTTCGCCGCGGCCACCCGCTGACCACAGCGCTTGGAACAATCTCAACAGGAACGGAGGCTGCACGTGGCAACCATTCTGACCGGTCCCGGGCTGGCTTCCGGGGCAGACTTTGAAACACTGGCCGAACTCTGGACCCTGTCCTTCGGGGCCCCGGCTCCCATCATTCGAAACATCCAGACCCTCGTCGCCGACACGGACCGCACGGTCGTGTACCGGGAAGACGGCAAAGCCGTCGCCGGCGCCTATCTGCTGGAGACGACCCTCCACATCGGCGATGAGGACTATTTCTCATATTACTTTTTCGCTGCCGCCACCCATCCGGGCTTCCGGCGGAAAGGGTACATGGGGCAGATCATCCGCTACTGCCGGACCCTCTGCGAGGAACGGGACATCGACTTCCTGGTCCTGGTCCCCACGGACAACGACCTCTACAAGTACTTCTCCCGTTTCGGCTTCCGGGCGAACTTCTACCTGAAGACGACCCAGCTCGACCGGGAACAGCTGCTCTCGATGGTCGAGAAACTGGAACTCCCGGAGGAGGAGACTCCCGACGAGCCCGCCGCGTTCGTCCCGACCGAGATGCAGGCCATCCGGCTGGACGCCCTGAAAGGCGGCTCCCACGTCGAGTTCGACCGGCAGACCCTCCAGTACCTGTTCTTTGAACATGTGTACCGGGGCGGGAAGACCATCCTTCTCGAGGACGGCTATGTGCTGTACGACCTCACGACCGACGACACCGGCGACACCCTTCTCACTGTTCGGGAACTGTGCGCCGCCGGGGACCAGGGCAGACTTCTTCAGAAACTGTCCGACGTCGAGGCCGACCAGTACATCCTGAACCTCCCGGCCTTCGACAGCCTGCGGGGAGGACGGACGTCCACCGGCCGCGCCGGCATGGACCTCGCCGTCTCCAAACGGGCGGTCAAAGCGGAGCGGACCATGAAAAACGCCTACATCGGCCTGACACCGGGCTGATCGACAGACAGGAGGAACTGACATGCTTTATTTGTTTCTGGCGGAAGGCTTTGAAGAGATCGAAGCTCTCGGCACGCTGGACGTCCTGCGCCGTGCCGGCGTGGAGGCGAAGACCGTCGGTGTGACCGGCCCGGTCGTCACCGGCTCCCACGGGATCCCTGTGACCGCGGACCTCGTCATCGACGAGGCGGTCAAAGGTCAGGACCTTGACGGTGTCATCCTGCCGGGCGGCATGCCCGGAACGAAGAACCTGGAAGCCTCCGACTCCGTGGTCGACTTCCTCCGGTACTGCCGGGAACAGGGTCTCCTCATCGCGGCCATTTGCGCGGCACCTTCGGTGCTCGGGCATCTCGGCTTCCTCGAGGGAAAGAAAGCGACCTGTTTCCCCGGGTTCGAGACCGAACTCCGCGGCGCTGACTATACGGCAGACAGCGTGACGGAAGACGGGAACATCATCACCGGAAAGGGCGCCGGCGCGGCGCACCTCTTCGGAGAGGCCATCGCCGCACGCTTCGTGGGCAGAGAGGCCGCACACAACGTCCTTGTCAATATGCAGTTCCCGCTGTGAACCATCAGTGAGAACAATTCAGAGATAGAGTTTAAGGATTGAAGGAGCACGAAACGAATGTCCGACAGAAATGAACGTTACGACTCGGGAACGGGCCGCACGCTGGAAGAACTGGAAAAAGTCTACTTCCAGAAGGCGGAGACCGGTTCTGCACCGGAGCCTTCTCCCGCTGCTGCCAGACGGCAGACGGCGTCGCGGTCGACTGCCCGCAGACGGTCTGCGTCCAACGCGTCCGCACGTCGTACCCCACAGAAGTCCCGTCCCGCGAAGACCGGCAGCAAGGGTCTGAAGAACCCGCTTTCCGGCCGCACGAACAAGACGCCGAAACGGGGCAGGAAGAATACCGCTCCCGCACGCAGCAGGACTGCTCAGGCCGATGCCGGCAAGGTATCGGACAAACTGGTCTTTACCCCGCTGCCGCCGGAAGGGTATGAGGCAAAGGCAACGCAGAAGGCCCAGGAGCCGGTCGCGAGAAAGGTCGACACTTCCACCACCGCGAAGAACGTCCTCGACAACATCGGCAACAAAGGCGCCGTCTACATCTCCGACACGAAGCGGTCCATGCAGGACATGCGCCGCCGCACGGCCGAGAACGCTTATCGCCGCCGGAACAACATGAAGGGCATGACGGGCAAGCAGAAGGCTTCCTATATGCTCTCCCAGATCGGCCCCACCGTCCGGAGCGTCCAGTCCGAACCGAAGCGCAGAGAAGCGGCTTACAAGATCCTGATCGTGCTCATCGCCCTTCTCCTCGCCATCCACTGGACGTCCTGCATCAACGACATCCTGGGCTTCGCCCGGAGCGACAAGGAAAAAGTCGTCGTCGTCGAAGAAGGGGACACCACGAACCAGCTCATCGGCAAGTTCGACCGTGCCGGGCTCATCAAGCACAGTACGGTGTGCAAGCTGTTCATCGCCACGACGTCGGGCATTCGAAACGATAACGACAAATACCTGAAGGGTGAGTTCACCCTGACTCCCGATATGGGCATCGAAAAGATGCTCTCCACCTGTACCGCCACGCAGAAACGTGAGACCGTCGAGATCACCTTCCCCGAAGGCTTCACGGTCGAACAGATCGCCGAGAAACTGGAAGAGTCCAAGGTCTGCTCGAAGTCCGACTTCCTGAAGGCCACGAACGTCGCCACCTACAGCTACGACTTCGTCAAGGACATCGCCAACGGCGACCAGCGTTACCACCTGCTGGAAGGTTACATGTACCCCGATACCTACGAATTCTATGTCGGCGAAGACGCCTCCAGCGTCGTTTCCAAGCTGCTCGGCAACTTCAACGACAAGTGGTCTGACTCCTACGCATCGAGAGCGAGAGAGCTCAACATGTCGATGGATGACGTCATCACCCTCGCGTCCATCGTCCAGAAGGAAGACAGCAACCCGGACAACATGGCAGTCATCGCCTCGGTCTTCTACAACCGACTCAACTCGTCCGCGTACCCGTCCCTTCAGTCTGACGCCACGAACTTCTACGTCAACACGTACATCAAACCGGCCGCCAGCGCAGGCGACTACAACCTGTACCGGAACCGCTACAGCACCTACGTCTGCAAGGGCCTGCCCGTCGGACCCATCTGCAGCCCGGGTGACGACGCCATCAAGTCCGTCCTCTGGCCGGCCAGCACGAACTACTACTTCTTCGCCCACGATGACGAGGGCAACCTCTATGCCGCACGGACCGCTTCCGAGCAGAACCAGAACGTCTACAACGCTCTGACCACCGGCGACTCCGAGGAAGAAGAAGACGCGTAAGGAGACTGCTTTTTTGAAACCGATCCAAGTACCGGAGCTCCTGGCCCCCGCGGGGGACCGGGAGCGCCTGGACGCGGCCCTGCTCTACGGAGCGGACACGGTATACCTCGGCGGACAGGAATTCGGCATGCGGGCCGCACCTTCCAACTTCTCGGAAGAGGGCCTCGTCGAAGCGGTCCGGGACTGTCATGAGAAGGGCGTCCGTGTCCACCTCACGGTGAACACGCTGCCCCGCAATGACGAACTGGACGCGCTGCCATCCTTCCTGTCAGCCGCCAAAGACGCCGGCGTCGACGCATTCATCATCGCCGATGTGGGTGTCATGAAACTGGCACAGAAATACGCCCCCGGGGTCGATATCCACATGTCGACTCAGGCGGGTGTTGTCAACTACCTGACCGCGAACACGCTCTATGAGATGGGCGCGAAACGCGTCGTCATGGCCCGGGAATGCTCCCTCGACGAGATCCGTGAAGTACGGGCGAAGACCCCGAAGGACCTCGAGATCGAAGCCTTCGTCCACGGCGCCATGTGCATGTCCGTCTCCGGCCGCTGCCTTTTGTCGAACTACATGACGGGGCGGGACGGCAACCGGGGCGAATGCGCGCAGCCCTGCCGCTGGCAGTACCATCTGATGGAAGAGAAACGACCGGGCGAATACTTCGAGATCACCGAAGAAGAGCACGGCACGTACTTCCTGAACTCCCAGGACATGTGCCTCATCGAGCACATCCCCGAACTGGTGGACGCCGGCATCACGAGCTTCAAGATCGAAGGCCGTGCCAAGTCCGCGTTCTATGTGGGCGCGGTCACCAACGCCTACCGTGCCGCCATCGACGGCTACCTCAGAAACCCCACTGCCGACTACCGGCCGGAACAGTGGGTCCTCGATGAAGTCCGGAAGATCAGCTACCGCGACTACTGCACGGGATTCTATTTCGGCGCACCGGAAAAGGACGCCCACATCTATTACGATGGTATCTACATCCGCAACTGGGACGTCATCGCGAATGTCCTGTCCTCCGACGGCGAATTCGTCACCGTCACCCAGCGCAACCGCTTTTTCAAAGGCGATGTACTGGAAGTCATGTCTCCGGGCACACCGCCCTTCGAACTGACCGTGACGGAGATGTTCAACGAGGCGGGGGAGGCGGTCGATGTCGCTCCGAACCCGATGGCCACCATCCGCATCCGCTGCGACCGGGTCATCCCGACCGGCTCCGTTCTGAGGATGCAAAAACAGAACTGACAGAAAGAGGCGAACCTATGGACTGTCCGCGGGAACTGACCCTGCAACTGGAAGACCGCTACCTCTCCGAGTACGCGCAGAAGTGCCGGGAGACGAGAGGCCGCGCCGTCGAAGACCCCGACGATGACGTCCGGACCGCCTATCAGAGAGACCGGGACCGGATCATCCACTGCAACGCGTTCCGACGCCTGCAGCACAAGACCCAGGTCTTTTTGTCTCCCTTCGGAGACCACTACCGGACCCGCCTCACCCATACACTGGAGGTCAATCAGATCGCCAGGACCCTGGCCCGGGGCATGCGGGTCAATGAGGACCTCACCGAGGCCATCGCCCTCGGCCACGACCTCGGCCACACGCCCTTCGGCCACGCCGGAGAGCGGGCGCTGGACGCGGTGTTCCCGGAAGGGTTCAAACACTACGAACAGAGCCTTCGGGTCGTCGACCGCATCGAGCGCGGCGGCAGAGGCCTGAACCTCACCTGGGAAGTCCGGGACGGCATCCTGAACCACACGAAAGGCGACTGGGCCTCCACGCTCGAAGGCCGCATCGTCCGCCATGCCGACCGGGTCGCGTACCTCAACCATGACATCGACGATGCCATCCGCGCGGGACTCTTCGCCGAAGAGGACCTGCCGACCCATTTCCGGGAAGTGCTGGGGAAGAGCAAGAGCGAACGCATCAACACGCTCGTCGTCTCCACCCTCGAGAACACCACCGGCATGGATATCAAAATGGACCCGCTGGTCCAGGAAGCCTACGACGAACTGAACGCTTACATGTTCGCCAACGTCTACACCAACCCCGTCTGCAAGGGCGAAGAGGGCAAAGCCGTCCTCGTCGTGCAGACGCTTTATCAATACTTTGCGGCTCATCCCGAAGAGATGCCGGGCGACTACCGGCAGATCGCCGAAGAGGAATCCCCGGAACGGGGCGCCTGCGACTACATCTCCGGTATGAGCGACCGCTACGCCCTTCGAGTCTACGAGAAACTGTTCATCCCGAGCCCCTGGGGCTAAAAGGAGAGACACACTATGCCACGGATCCGCGAAGAGTTCCTGAATACGCTGCGGGACAGGCTGGATATCGAAGAATTCATATCCGGCTATGTCCATCTCAAGCGTGCGGGACGTCTGTCCAAGGGTCTGTGTCCCTTCCACTCAGAGAAAACGCCGTCCTTCACGGTCTACCCCGACAACCAGTCGTTCTACTGCTTCGGCTGCGGCAAAGGGGGAGACATCATCACCTTCACCCGGGACATCGAGAACCTCGACTACTTAGACGCGGTCCGGTTCCTCGCCGACAAAGCCGGCCTGCAGATGCCCGATGAGGAGTATGACGACACGCTCTCCAAAAAGCGCAAACGCATGCTGGAGCTCAACAAGGAGGCGGCCCGGTTCTTCTACAAGGCACTCAACAGTGAAAAGGGCGCCGGCTGTATGAAGTACTGGACGGAGCAGCGCGGTCTCACGAAGCAGACCATCAAACACTTCGGCCTCGGCTACGCGCCGGACGACTGGCACGCGCTCCACTACTACATGCGCGGCCTCCACTATTCCGACCAGGAGCTCTTTGAAGCGAACCTCCTTCGCCGGTCGGAGAAGAACGGAAAAGTCTTTTACTATGACAACTTCCGCAACCGGGCCATGGTGCCCATCATCGACCTTCGGGGGAACGTCATCGCCTTTGGCGGGCGGGTCCTCGACGACTCGAAACCAAAATATGTGAACACTTCGGACACCCTCGTCTACAAGAAGAGCAGCGCGCTGTTCGCTCTGAACTTCGCGAAGGGGTCCGGTTCTGATCAGCTCATCCTCTGTGAAGGCTATCTCGACGTCATCACCCTCCACCAGTCAGGGTTCACGAACGCCGTCGCCGGCCTCGGCACCGCCCTCACCGATGAGCAGGTCCGGCTCATCGCCCGGTACTGCCGGGAAGTGGTTTTGTCCTATGACAACGACGACGCCGGACGGGAGGCCACCCACCGTGCCCTCCAGAAATTCGAACAGACGGATCTTACCGTGCGGTCCCTCACGATGGACGGCGGGAAAGACCCCGATGAGATCATCAAGACCTACGGCGCGGAACGGTTCCGTTCCATGCTGGACGGTGCAGCCAACGAGACAGAGTACAGACTGGGTGAACAGCGGATGAAGTTCGACCTCTCCACCGATGACGGAAAGGTGCGCTACATCGAAGCGGTCTCTTTCATTCTGGCGGCGCTGGCCCCGGCCGAACGCTATGTCTACACTTCGCGGGTCGCGGAGGAGACGGGCGTGGCAAGGGAAGCCATCGAGTCCCAGATCGCAAGAGCCGTGCGACGGCAGCGCAACCGCCGAGAGCGTGCGGACTTCACGGAGCTGAACAGAGACCTCGTGAAACAGGACCCGTCCGGCGGACACGTGAGCGGAAAAGTCATCCGTGCCGAAGAGACCATACTGGCCTCGCTGCTCCGGAACCCCGACTATCTTTCCAAGATCGGGAACCGGCTCGAGGCGACCGATTTCTCCACCGCGTTCGGGCAGAAGGCCTTCACGGTCATCGCCGACCGGATCCGGGAGGGGAAAGGCGTGGAGAGTTTCATCCTCTCTCAGTATTTCGACCCCGAAGAGATGGGCCAGCTCGCGCGGATCCAGAATGCAGGTATTCCGCTCAGTGGCACCTTCTCCGAGATCGAAGACTGCATCCGGGTCTTAAAGACCTCGGAAGAAAAGAAAGCCTCCGCCTCCGGCGGAGAGATCACCGACGAAGAACTTCGGGAACTTTTCTCGAAAAAGTAAGGAGTTTGTTTTATGGAAGAAAAGAAGCAAAAGGTAGTCAATGGCCTCATTGAAAAAGGTCGTGCCGCAGGCAAACTGAGCACGAACGACATCGATGCCGCCATTGTCGAACTCGACCTCGAGATCGATGAACTCGATAAGCTCTATGACACCCTCGAGAGCAACAACATCGAGATCGTCGATGACCTGGGCGACGCCGCACTCGACTCCCTGAACTTTGACGTGGTCGGCGGGACCCAGAAGCCCGGCGAGATCAACGCCACCGACGCCTCCAAGAACGCGGCGATGGACGACCCGGTCAAAGTCTATCTCAAAGAGATCGGCCGTGTGCCCCTTCTGACTCCGGAAGAGGAGATCGAGCTCGCCATCCGTATTTCGGAGGGCGATGAAGAGGCGAAGAAGAAACTCGCCGAATCCAACCTGCGTCTCGTCGTCAGTATCGCGAAGCGGTACGTCGGCCGCGGCATGCAGTTCCTCGACCTCATCCAGGAAGGCAACCTGGGCCTCATCAAAGCCGTCGATAAGTTCGACTACACCAAGGGCTTCAAGTTCTCGACCTACGCCACCTGGTGGATCCGTCAGGCCATCACCCGTGCCATCGCGGACCAAGCCCGTACCATCCGTATCCCGGTCCATATGGTCGAGACCATCAACAAGGTCAAGAAGACCAACAGCCAGCTCCTGCACAAGAACGGCAGAGACCCGACCGCTGAAGAGATCGCCGAAGAACTCGACATGCCCGTCGAGAAGGTCCGCGAGATCCTGCGGGTCGCTCAGGAGCCCGTCTCCCTCGAGACGCCCATCGGTGAGGAAGAGGACAGCCACCTCGGCGACTTCATCCCCGACGACGAAGCGCTGGCTCCGGCCGACGCCGCGTCCCAGATGCTCCTGAGAGAACAGCTGGCCGAAGTCCTGAAGACCCTGACCCCGAGAGAGGAACGCGTCCTGTCCCTGCGGTTCGGCCTCGAGGACGGTCATCCCCGGACCCTCGAAGAAGTCGGCAAGGAGTTCAACGTCACCCGTGAGCGCATCCGTCAGATCGAAGCGAAAGCGCTCCGCAAGCTCCGCCATCCCAGCCGCTCGAAGAAGCTCAAAGACTTCCTCGACTAAATCGCCAAACGAAAGCTCCCACATTTGTGGGAGCTTTTTTGCCCTTCAACAAGTGGTAAATCGCCCATAATGTGAAACACCCGGGAACGCTTATGAAAAACTTTGCAAAGGGGCTTGACAAATTTGAAAAAACCGCTTGACGGGCGGTTTTCTTATATATAAAATATAAATCCACTTTTATAACGAAAAGTGCGCGATTTTAGAAATACGGAACGGAGTGATCACGGCTTATGGTAAACGTTAAAGCGACCAAGCTCGGAACAACCACTCGTATGAATTTCGCTCAGATCGATGAAGTCATGCAGATGCCGAACCTCATCGAGATCCAGAAGAATTCGTATCAGTGGTTCCTGGATGTCGGTCTGAAGGAAGTCTTCAGAGACATCGGGGAAATTACCGACTACACCGGTAATCTCGTCCTCGAGTTCGTCGACTATTCCATGGATGAAAAACCCAAATACACCGTCAAGGAGTGCAAGGCGAACAGGGCCACCTATTCGTCCAGCATCCACCTGACCGCGCGTCTCGCCAACAAGGAGACCGGACTCATCAAGGAGTCGGTCGTCAAGATGGGCGAGTTCCCGATCATGACGGAGAGCGGTACCTTCATCATCAACGGTGCGGAACGTGCCATCGTTTCGCAGCTGGTCCGTTCCCCCGGCGTATATTATGGTATGACCCATGATAAGACCGGTAAGGAACTCTACACGACCACCGTTATCCCGAACAGAGGTGCCTGGCTCGAATACGAGACCGACCAGAACGATGTGTTCTATGTCCGCATCGATAAGAACAGAAAGATCCCGATCACGACCTTCATTCGTGCTCTGGGCCTTTCCAGCAACGAAGAGATCCTCGATTTCTTCGGTCCGGACGAGCGGATCCTTGCGACCCTCGAGAAGGACACGACGAAAAACCGTGAAGAAGCACTCCTGGAAGTCTACAAGAGACTGCGCCCGGGCGAGCCGCCGACCGTCGAGACTGCAGAACAGCACCTCGACAACCTGTTCTTCGACGCCCGCCGTTACGACCTCTCTCGTGTAGGCCGCTACAAATATAATAAGAAGCTCGGTATCTCCCAGCGTCTGACCGGCGAAAAGCTCGCCCGCGAAGTCGTCAATGTGGAGACCGGTGAGTTCCTCGCCGACGCCGGTGACGTCGTCACCGCCGAGAAGGCATACGAGATCGAACAGGCCGGTCTC